>ODAJ012192029.1_pt1 | contig 12152 bp, 16 predicted proteins | sample 1539241 | NCBI WGS metagenome assembly ODAJ01 (sample SAMN02144231, study PRJEB22623) | gut metagenome | biome: sheep rumen | host: Ovis aries | place: New Zealand | reverse complement strand
CGATGCAGCTCACATTGCTGATATCTATCTGCGAGAGACAGCCAAACAGCCCGATCAGCGCCTTGATGTCTTTGTGCGGGCGAACGTCGCCGTCAAATGTCAGAAACGACATCAGAAATGGGTTGACGAGCATCACGGGATGATCGCACTGTGCGCTCAGAACTGCCGCATAAAATCCTCCGAGGCTTGTACCGACGATGATATCGGGGCGCTTGTCCGCAAGATTGTATTTCAGGCGGCCGAGGATGTTTTCGGGCGGCACATTATCGTAATCGAGGGAGGGCGCTATGATCTCGCAGCCGAGGGCTTCAAGCGCCTGATATGCGCTGTTTTTGGGGCTGCCGTGATAACCATGAATGTTCAGTATCTTTATCATAAAAAATCCTCCTGTCCCTGTTTCAGCTTTTCAAGGCATTCCTCACAAAGCTCATTATATGTAAGGTCAAAACCGTCCGGAAAAATAATGATCTTTTTCCCGAAGATCTCAAGCCTCAACATCCCGTCTGAAAAGCGTTGATCTGTAATATTATCAAGCAGCTTATAGATAAGCATAGCCAACATGAAAAGGCGTGAGATCACCTCCGGGTCTTCACCTTCATAATGTATATATCTTGCAGCCTCAGTCAGTTCAAAGGTAAATCTGTGGATCGCATTTATGAGCTTTATATCATCAACAGAGAATGTTCCCTTTCCGATAAGCTCCGAAAAATATGTCCAAGTCTGTTTATAATTCGGGATTATCGAAATAATGTCTATTTCACCGTTACGGATCTTTGTGGTAAAGTAGACCCAGTTTTCGGTCAACACCGTTCTGATCTCTCCGCCTTTATTCATTTGCCGTCCTCCGGTTTGTCGAGAAAATCCCTCGCACGGTACTTCTTGCCGGGGTTTTGAACTCTGTGCTTCATCATTCGCTCGGCATTGCTGAATATCTGCTGTATCCGCATTACGTTTGAATCCCTGATCGCTGAGACCTCCGTGAGGCTCTTGCCCTCGCAGACATGGAGCAGAAGAACGCTGCGGTAAAACTCGTTAAAAGGCTCGATCATCTCCCCGTACTGCTCAGCAGAGAGGGGCTGTTCAGGCTTAAAGTATTCATTGAGCTTGGCGGCGTATTCGTCAGTGATCTGCATAATTTCTCCTTTCAGGCGGGGGTGACGGACAGCACGAACGGCCTGTCACCGCGCATATACAAGGGCGACTGATAGTAATAGTAAGTGCCGCTCGCGTTGTAGCCGTAGGCGTCCTGACCGCTGCAATCGAACGCGATATAGTCCGTACCGCAAACGGCGGAATGAACGCAAAGCCTCATCGTTGCTACGGTCATAACTACGCCGTTTATGAAGCGCGTGGGGTCATTGTTCGGACGCTCCGGCTTGGGATAGGCGACTTCAAGAATGTAGTAGCCGGGTGTCTTGATGCGCCTGCGCTCGGCGGTGATCTCGGATATGGTGCGGAGACTGCGGGTGGAGGCGGTGAGGATAGTTGCGGGCATGGGAGGTCACTCCTTTCGTTATTTACAGTTGTCAAGTATAAGCTTGATGCCGTTTATGACTTCACTTTTCAGGCTTTCTTTCTGTTCCTTGTATTCTGTGCCCTTGATAACATCAGAAAGATTTTTCTTAAGAATGAGAAGCCGCCACGGGCTTTGCGGATCTTTCTCAACTTTGAAACCACCTTGTTCGTCTTTTAGATTGTTTTTTAGTACTTTTACCCATTCTTTGTTGCAAGCTTCCTTTTTTTCGTTTTTCTGACAATCAATCATAATCGAAAACTGCGGCAATTCATCTGGAATTCCAAAGTTTTCGTTTTTTAACACAGCTCCTGCAAAGATATTTATAGGAGTCCATTCTTTATAGAAATTTATACCGTATCTTCCATAATGTTCGTTAACAACTAATCCGGGATTGGTTGATAAAGATGATATTTCCTTTAAATTGTTGTCATCCTTTGCCTCAATTTCATCCTTAATCTCATTAAACATAGATAAAAGTATCCGTGGTAATTCTATAGCCGTTCTGTAGTATTCTATACAGTCGGTAACTATTGACTTTTCCATTCCCATTCCCTCCTCGGTTAGGTATAATAAAAACTGTTCAATTAAAAACTGTTCTATTTCTTTATAGTTGTGAGAATCATTTTCCAGTTCTTTATGAAAATGCTCATATATTTCATTCCATACCAGCTTAATGTCAGGATTCTGTCCGTGTTGACTTGTTTTTTTAGTGACAAGAACTATTCTCGTCTTATCTTTATTCCAATCGTCGTTAGTATTGTTTCTGTATTTATCAAGCTGCCCTTCAGAAAGAGAACTGTCTATTTTATGTTCGCAAATAATAACAAGATCGGTGTCTGTTGTAATAACCATATCAATAAAACCGTCATTCACCGTATCGTTTATATAGATTTGGGTATCGGCGAAAACATTTGAAACATTTCTAATCTCATTATTTAAAGTATTATCTTTTGAGACTAAGAAATCGAGATAATCCTTTGCAAACGTAGGACAGTTGTTTATAAGCCAACAGAGCATTTCGGTCAGATAATTTTCCTTCGGGCTCATTTTCTCTGTTTGTCTATAATGGAACAATCGACTGAAAATTGACTCATTCATAGTTTAACACTCCTTTCAAACATCCGCCTCAAACTCCGTCTCGATCACACATTCGATGCTGTTGATATCCGGGACCTCCATATTCTTCTTCCTAAGATACCGCTCAACCAATACTTCTATCCAAATACAATTCTATTTTGACCTTGGCAATGAAATCCTCCATACTGCCTCTGTACCACACGTTGGAGGCATAAAAATCACCGCTGCCGATCAGATAGACCAACCGATCAGCTGTAAATGCACTGGCTTTGGGGTCTGTCTGCTTCACCTGTTCGATCATATCAACGAAAGCACGGAAAACTGCTTCATCAGTCTTGTGGTTTGTCAGTCCGAGAGCCTTCACGAACTTCGCAACGTGGGTGTCAGGCTTGCAGAAATCCTGCAAGCCAATGTCCTTCAGCCAGTTGGCAGCAAGACGGAAGCCCCAACCCTCACGAGCGTAACCTGTAGAGCGGGTGGCTCTCTGTATTTCGTGAACAAGAGAGATCCTCTTGTCAGTCGTGTCAAAGCTGTACAAATATTTGTACAGTTCTGCCGCATCTGCAAAGCGGGACAAAAACTCCGACATACCGCAAAGCACACCGATGTATGTTTTGACCGCATTCTTTGTAAAATCAGCGTCGGGTGATTTGAAATGGATCCTTTCCTTCATCTCATTATACATCAGGTCAGGACACTCAGCATAGGCAGCTCTGAAATAATTAAGGCTGCTCCCGTGCAGCATCTCAGAAATAACCGTATCATAGTACTTATCGAAGAAAAAGACGTTTCTTTTTGGCTTATACCAATCGGGAATGAACCTTACTGCCACCGAGAACACAGCTGCAAGCGAAGACAGATGCGGACATTCGAGATAGCCTTCAAGTATCTGCGGCGTCAGGTTCTTGCTGTTCTCATAGAGATACTGAAACATATAATCATACAGTTCATGAAGCTGTTCATTGCTGTACATAAAGATCTCCTCCTGTTTCATACATCCGCCTCAAACTCCGTCTCGATCACACATTCGATGCTGTTGATATCCGGGACCTCCATATTCTTCTTCCTAAGATACCACTCAACAAGTTCTTCTATCCAATCGTCGCAAACATGGCTGCTGCCGTCCGAACTGTCGCTGATAAAGGTAACGCTTTCCCATTGATAGAGCTTCTGCTCGGCCTCTTCCCAGATGCAGTCAAAGCCCTCCCGGAACTCAAGTCCCAGCGACGGAACGCTGACCATATAATTATACACCTGATATCGGCTCTCGCCGCCGTTTGCACCATAGGAATAAGTCGGTGAACCGTCATAGTATATGTAGTCGAGAGCGATCTTGTCCCCGAAAAGGTCCTTCATGCTGTCGAGCTTTTCGCGGAGCGTCCCGACCGTGCAGTGAAATCTCATAAGTACCGCCTTTCTGTCTAAGCCGTTTCCTATGTGTATATCATACCACACGCTATGGGTAAAAAACCTCTCATCCGCTGTACCTTGCCGCTGCTTCTTTAAGCGTTCTTGCGACAGCCTCCCTGACCGTGCCCGGATAGAGTATCTCCACCTGATCGCAGTAATGCAGCCCCCACTGCTCAAGGTCTTTCACTCCTACACGCACGCTCACCTCGATATTGCCTTCCTCATGCTTCATCACGGAGTAGTTCGTTCCGAAGGTGTCGATAATGTCCGGGATGAGCCACTCGGGACACCGGAAACTGCCGTGGCATACCTCCCCCGTCCACATATACGGGTGCTCTGCGACATAGTCGCGGAGGTCATCCTGACGCACTCCGCGTCTGTCGGCTTTCTCGTCGGTGCGCTCTATGTTCATAATGCGGTCAACGCGGAAGTGGGTGAGGGTGCCGTCTGCTCTTGATGCGATAAGATAGTACCGCCCGTTGACCAGCGCCATTTTCTGCGGCGTGACGGTATAGAGCTTAGGTTTGCCGCCCTGCTCTTTGGCGCGGAGCTTGCCGTCAAGTCCGCGGGTACCGTAATTGAAGCGTATCATCGAGCCTTTCTCAACGGCCTCGGTTATCTCCGATACGGTATAGAAAAGCTGCTTGTTGTCGGGGCGGGTGTTAAGCACGGCTTTCGCCTTGCGGAGAGAGCTGCGCTCGAAGCTGCTGCCGAGATCAGCGATTTTCCCGATAAGTCTTGAAAGCTGCGTCTTCGGCAGACCGTTGGCATACAGCAGACTGTCGATCATCACGCGCAGCTCGCTTTTTTCAAAGCGGTCCTCCTGATCGTAGTACCAGTCTGACTTGATCGTCTGCTCCTCGCCGCCCGCACCGATGCGGGTGACGTCCTCCTTATAATAGATAGGATACCCCGCCTCCATGAGCTTTGAGAGATTGTGACGCACGCTCTTGCGATCGAGGGACATACCGTACTCGTCCAGCAGCCGCTCGGCGATCTCCGTCTGGGTGAGGGTGTTGTCCTCGTCGGTGCAGTCCTGCAATATCTTCAGAATATAGATTATAGCCAGCTTTTTCGGCTGTTTGGCTTTCTCCTGCATAGCGATACCTCCTTGTGTTTGTTGATGATAGTATACTATATTTTTCGGTGGGTTTCAAGGGTTTCTGATATTATTATACCTTGGGGTATGGGTAAAAAAGCTCCCACCTGAATATATAGTAATATTTTTGGGGATGACCCGTTTTGTGTCCATAGTATATGTTATTATAATGATACGAAATTTGTAACGGACAGGAAAGGAGATAATAATGAATGTTCAGATCTATTCCCGCGAAGCCATAGAAGAGATCATCTCGGAACGGAAGTTCCCCGAAAATACTGCAGTCATCAGCTTTTACGATCCTGCGATAAAACGCATCGACAAGGAGTATTCCCATGTTGATTACAGCGGCGTCTGCGATACGGTTTTATACAGCGAACTGGATGACCTTGATCTTGATGTCCTGAAAAGCAAAGGATATTCATACGACACCTATTTTCCCGAAGCTCCCGATATCGCCGCATTTATCTATCATGCATACAATAACGGTATGGATATCATCTGCCAGTGCGAGTACGGTCAAAGCAGGAGCGCGGGATGTGCAGCAGCTATACTGGAGCATTTTTACCACAGCGGGATATCGGTTTTTGCCAACTATGATTACTGTCCCAGTCAGATGGTGTATCACAAGATATTTGATGCGCTTGAGCAGGTGCGGAATTAGCTAAGATGGTTTTTATGGGAGATGAAAAAATGAACGATAAGGATATCCGAGCAGTACTCGTAAACTATCTGCTTGCTCAGAACGGAGATCTGCGTATATATCATGAAAAAGCTATCGGTGAGTCTATATGTGACATAATGGCTGTCAGCAGCTGTCTGACCGGCTATGAAATAAAGAGCAATCTTGATAGTTTCACTCGGCTTGAACGTCAGGTAAATGCATATAACAGGTATTTTGACCGCTGTTATCTTGTGATAGGAGAATCTCACAGAAAAAGAACTTCCGATAAGATACCTGCGCATTGGGGACTTATTTGCATACAGAATCGAAAAACCGCATCGGCAGCATTGTCGGTGCGGTTCATCGTAGTAGAGATGGCTTTAGGAGCTTATAAAACTCAGACTAAATAATTGCATCTATATCGCGCTTGCTGTAAACGAATCTCCTTACCTCCATCACGTCTCCGATCACAACATAAAATACGGAGAAATTACGAATGTTTATGCGGTAATAGGTGTGGTCTCTTTTCTTCCGCGATGCATAAGGCTGGAATGATTCTGGCGTTTTGAGCCTTTCAAGTATTGCCTGCTCGGTATCGTCAATAAGGCGTTTTGCCGCAGTCGGGTTATGCAATACCTTAGCGATGTAATCCACCGCCTCCTGCATATCTTCTTCAAAAATAGGAAGATAACTCAGCTTATACTCTTTATTCAATTGAAGCCCTCAGCTTTCCAAAGACCTCATCATGTGAGAGCCTTTTGTCAGATGCCGCAGCAAGCCTGTCAGCCTCATCGAGCTTTGCTTCAACATTATTGATAAGCTCCGAATACTGCTCGATGCTCAGCACCACCATTGTTCCGTAGCCGTTCTTTGTCAGGAAGATCGGGTTGCCCTCCTGTACGGATGCTTCTATCTCCGTGAACTTGTTTCTTAGGTCTGATACAGGTCTGATGTCGATCATATTTATCACACTCCTTCGTGTATTATTTTATCATAATTTTATCAGAATGTCAATAGAAATTTGATGGATTTTTGGCCAAACAGCTTTACTATCCCTTAAAAACCGCTTCAAGTCCAACCCATCGTACCAAAGCCTTTGTGTCCAAATTCTTGTACTCGTAAACCTTGACACCAGCAGCAGGAAATGCTACAATGATCGCGTAACCGACAACACTCATACTTTACATATGACCGACCGAGACCGAAAGGAGAAGTATGAGCGTCAGAGATTACCATTTCAGAGATAATTGGAGTGTTGTCGATTTACCAACGCCGTTGAAGCAGTTCAGGGACAGTCATACCCCGGAGGAATACGAAGCTGTCAAAGCGTTCTACTACACAGACAAATGGCAAGCCGTAGAGCGTGAGCATCTCAATTCCGACAGGCGGTATTACGAAAAGCGCAAGGACTGGTTCCGTGAGGTCGATGATCCGTCATTGGCCTGCCGGGGAAAGTACATTGACATTTCCAAGTGTCAGCAAGCAGCCGAGCGCAATCTGATGCCTGACTTTGAGGACAGGCTGGATAATGAGCGATTGGCTGAGTGCATAAAAAAGCTGCCGCCGAATCAGTACGAGGTAGTCAAGCTGTTCTGTTATGACCTTACCAACCAGGAGATAGCGCAAAGGACAGGCACTACACTGAGCAACGTCTGTAAGCTGAAAAAGCGAGCTTTTCAGAATATCAGAGATCATTACCTTGCATCTGAAACAAAAACCAAATGAACTGAACACGGCAAACCTTTCCGCACAGAGCAATCTGTGCGGTCTTTTTTTGACCTTTTAATATGCCCCCGGCAGCGCAATTATTCATCGTATTTGTAAATATTCTGTTAACCGAAGAAATGGCTGTCCATTTTCAGCCTCTGCTAACGGTATGTATATGAGAGGGAAAAGCAAGCCGAACACAGGCGCACAGTTTTTTGGAATCGAGTCATACCCCGACTTGAAAAAGCTGTTCGCCTACAAACGCCCCAAAAAAGCACAAATGACATATAGGTTCGCTAAATAAATACTACTCCCACTTTGTAACCGAATAATAACCGCAGCAGCCTTGCTCTCTACGATGAGAAAAGGGCTGCTTTTTTATGTTCGACAAGAGAAAAAACGATCAACTTGCATATGGTTTCAGTAAATTAATACTGCTGCCACTTTTGAGATTTCAGATTTTCAATTCTACCTTTACGGTAGTTTTGAAAAATATCCCCGGCGGGTGTTCAAAAACAGCCTCCGGGGATTATGAATACTGCGTTCACTTTTCATCCAGCCGCCGCACATCGGCCTTGCGATGGACGCGGACTGAAATTACAATTAAATCTGTTAGCCAAATTACATATCAACTCAAGGAGGTGACCCTATGAAAATCTCAGCAGAAAGGAGGAATGCCAATGAAAAACAAACTGGAAACCAAGACCGCAGGCGAGATCTTAACAACAGTTTTCCCGCCGCTGGAGTATCTTGTGGACGGGCTGCTGCCGCAGGGATTGTTCATTCTTGCTGGTACGCAAAAGGTCGGAAAGTCCTGGCTGGCGCTTGACTTGTGCATAAGCATTGCCACCGAGCGCAAAGTTCTCGGACGCACTACTGTTCGCCGTGATGCGCTGTATCTCTGTCTCGAAGATAACTTCCGCCGAATTCAGAAAAGGCTGTTTGCTATCGACGCTCCCGAGACGGAAGATATGTACTGCGCAGTCACGTCCGGGACTATCGAGAACGGTCTGCTTGAACAGATCGAGGATTTCTACAAAGAGCATATCGACCTGGGGCTTGTGGTCATCGACACATTGCAGAAAGTCCGTGAGGGAGTTGAATCGACTTATGCGACAGACTACAAGGAAATGTCTGCGCTGAAAGCTCTTGCGGACAAGCTGGACATCACGATCATCGTTATCCACCACACCCGGAAGATGCCGGACAGCGATCCGTTCAATCAGATCACAGGCAGCATAGGTCTCAGCGGTTGTGCAGACGGCAGCTTTGTTCTTGCTGAAACCTATCGCGGCAGCGGAGTCGGAACTCTCACTTGCGTCGGCAGAGATGTCGGATTTCTTGAGATCAAAGTTCATTTCGATTCAACGCAGATGCGGTGGATCGCAGAGGAAGATCTCTCCGTCAGCGGCAGCAAAAACAATGTGTTTCTGTCAGCGGTTTATGTTTTCATCAGAGAGCGTCTGCACTTTGTCGGTACACCGACGGAGTTGTCCGACGAGCTGAAAGCTATCACCGATGAAATGTTTTATCCGAACAGGATCAAGCGCGACCTTGTCGAGAACGGTTACACGCTGATGCTCTATGGAATAGTTTTCGCTTACGAGCGCCGCCACTCGGGACGGTATATCAAGCTTGATTACTACCCCGAGCGTGACAGTAGTGTCGGTAGAAACGATAGCGGTTTTACTGTCGCACAGCTGCCTGTGAATGCGTCTCAAAGTTCGTAACTGCGTTGTTTCCTTTGCGCGTCAGTAGAATTAAAAAACGAGTTTTACTGTCACGGAAAGGAGGTTACTGTCACGCAAAATGCTCGCACAACAACGCACGGTGTGCCCTCGATAGATGCAGTCGTGGAAACAGCCGAGCAGTAAAACAAAACGCCACACAGCGCATTTGTGAGCGGCTGTGGACGTGATAAGAGCAGTGATATTTTTCTTTCCGCTGATAAATATACTGCTGAAAAGTAGTGGATTTCGGCAGTCCGCTTTGGAGCCTCACGGGGTAGTGATTTAGTAAAAGCCAGCATCGCCTCTGGCTGTCCACCTGTCCCCCGTTGGGGGTCTGGTGGCCGCCGAGGCTTGCTGGCTCGGGGCGAACCCCGGCCCCCCTTTATTGGCGTAAGGAGAATGAAATGCGGAGTCAAGCTCCGCAGGAAAATGAAGTCATCCAACACGGATGATATGAAAAAGGAGGTAACCAAAATGCGAAAAAGAAACGTAACGATCACCGTCCGCTGCACTGTGGACGAGCGGGATAAGATCAAAGCGAGAGCAGATAGTCACAGCCTGAGCTTGTCTGATTTTGTGCTTCGGTCGGCGCTGGGCAAGAAAATTGTCGTAATCAACGGGATTGATGAGGTCATCAGACAGATGAAAGCAATTGGAAATAACATCAATCAGCTTGCGCGTGCGGTCAATGAAGGTCGCATCAATGCTGTGAATTTCGATGCCGTACACCGAGACCTCTATGCGCTGTACGGTCAGATTGGCAAGCTCATCGGGGAGGTGAAATGATGCCGATAGTTCACTTTGTAAATTGCAAAAGTCAGACCGCAGGTGGTATGAAAACGGTTCTTGGATACGTCTCGCAGGAGAAGAAAACCGTCCGGGAGGAGAGGCGATACGTCACCGGGATAAACTGTTCTCCGCAGACCGCCTACGAAGAAATGCATCTGACTAAGCAGCTTTATGGCAAAACCGACGGACGGCTGTACTATCACTTGGTGCAGAGCTTCCCGAAAGGCTATGACATTACGCCGGAGAAGGCTCATCAGATAGCTGTCGAGTTCGCTGAAAAAGCATTCGGTCAGTATGAATGTGTAGTCGCCACTCACATCGACAGAGGACATATCCACAGCCACATCGTGTTCAACTCGGTCAGCTATGACACGGGGAAGAAATATCATTCTAACCTTGACAGCGTGAAGAAACTGATGAATCTCTCCGATGAGATCTGCCGGAAATATGATGAACACGTTCTCGATGACCCGGAACCGAAACTGAAACAGCGTAAGGTTTCCAAAATGTCAGACCGTGAACACCGCAGCGCGGAGAAAGGTCAGAGCGTGAAGCTTCGTCTGATAAATGCAATAACCGACTGTATGAAAGAGGCCAAGAGCCGCAAGCAGTTCTGCTGGCTGATGAAAGAGCGGTACGGGATCACAGTCAAGTGGCAGGACAACCACAAGCACATAACCTATGTCATGCCGAGCAGGTACTCATTCAGAGATCGCCGCTTGCTCGACGAAAAATTATTGAAGGAGGCAATGGAATATGAATTCAAGATCAGAACTCGAATCCTTAATGGAGAAGAACAAGCCGCTGCTGCAAGAAGCAGCACAGCCGGTAACCTTCGCACAGATCACGGAGCAGAACTGGCTGGCGCTGATAGGTCTGCTGCAAAATCTTTCGGAGTCGCAGGACAGGGTGATCAAAACGCTGTCGAGATCAATGACAACGTCGCAAATGCAGAAAGTCCTCGATCAGTTGTCGGAGATAGCAGTGCAGGGTCAGAACGCCTGCGAGGAGATACAGTCGCAAATTGCGACGGAAACTTCAGCGGCAATGAACGACTTGTTATCACAGGCTGGGAGCCTGAGCGAAGCGTGCTCCTCAATGCTGAAGCAGCAAGAAGAATGCTCAAAGAAAAGCAGGTTCAAGTTTATGATAGCGCTCCTTGCGTCACAATCGGCGCTCTTGATATTATCGACGGCGTTACAAATCTTGCTTCGCTGATTGACGGCGCGCCCACCGACCCGGAGGAAATGGAACGCTATATCGACAGCGTCAGGGCGGCACAGAACTCAGGTTTGCTCATCGGCATTGCGATAGAGGCGATAAAGATACTGTCCGAGATGCTGGAGGAAATGAAAGCTGGGCAGGTCGAGAGCGAGGAAGAATACGAAGCCGAGGATATGGATTTTGAGGGAAGCGAGATGGAGATGGATATGATGATGTAGGATGAAATCCCGAAACAGGACTTCAAGTTCGGATATACCGAAAAGGTAGTTCCGAACTGCACAAATCATGGCAGAACAATCTGTCGACATTGTTGATAGCTATTCGACGGCGGGTGTGGTATCCTTTATGGTTGAAGGAGGTGGCATTATGACCATCAAGGAACTGTACCTCGGGAATAACGTCCCGATAGAAATGCGGTACACATCGGACAGCGAGTACGTCAAGCTATCAGCAGAGTGGGTGAAGCTGTACGATGCATTCATTGTAGGACTAACAGAGAAACAGCGAGCTGACTTTGACAGGCTGACCGACATTCACGGCGATCAGAACTGCATCAGCAACGAGAAGTGCTATGAACAGGGCTTCAAGGACGGAGCGCGGCTGATACTCGACATCGTAGAAGAAATGTCCGAATGAAAAATGGACAGGAGGCTTCGGCCTCTTGTTCTCTTCAAATCAATACGAAAGGAAAAAATAAAAATGAGCCATTCAAATCCAATCACAATCAAAACAAATACTAACACAAGGAGGATGATCACTGAATGTTTGAGAAGAAAACAGAAGCTGAAATTACTATGCTGACTATAAAAGAAGCCGCCGCACTCGTTGACGGCCTGACCGAATACAGAGTGCGGGAACTGTGCAAATCAGGCGAATTACCGTCATTCAAGGCCGGGAAAAAGTACCTGATAAACAAAGAGATACTGCACAAATTCC
>ODAJ012170575.1_pt1 | contig 12152 bp, 9 predicted proteins | sample 1539241 | NCBI WGS metagenome assembly ODAJ01 (sample SAMN02144231, study PRJEB22623) | gut metagenome | biome: sheep rumen | host: Ovis aries | place: New Zealand | reverse complement strand
ATCCTCAATGACCGCGAAAGGGCGCGGAAGAAAAACCAGTTAGGAGGAAACTAAACATGGGTATCGTATCAATGAAACAGCTCCTGGAAGCAGGCGTGCACTTCGGTCATCAGACAAGACGCTGGAACCCCAAGATGGCTCCCTACATCTTCACCGAGCGCAACGGCATCCACATCATCGACCTGCAGAAGTCTGTCATCCTCGTAGATGAGGCTTACAAGGCAGTTTTCCAGATCGCTGAGCAGGGCGGCACAATCCTTTTCGTCGGCACCAAGAAGCAGGCTCAGGACGCTGTCAAGGCCGAGGCAACCCGCTGCGGCATGTACTATGTCAACGAGAGATGGCTCGGCGGTATGCTGACCAACTTCAAGACCATCCGCAGCCGCGTCGAGCGCCTTCGCAAGATCGAGCAGATGGCTCAGGACGGCACTTTCGAAGTCCTTCCCAAGAAGGAAGTTGCAAAGCTCCAGAAGGAGTGGGACAAGCTTGAGAGAAATCTCGGCGGCATCAAGGACATGACCCGTATTCCCGATGCAATCTTCGTAGTTGACCCCAAGAAGGAGAGAATCTGCGTGGCAGAGGCTCATGCACTCGGCATCACTCTGATCGGTATCGGCGATACAAACTGCGATCCCGAAGAGCTTGACTTCATCATCCCCGGCAACGACGATGCAATCCGTGCAGTCAAACTGCTCTGCAGCAAGATGGCAGACGCTGTCATCGAGGCAAACCAGGGCGCAGAGGCTGACGCTGCCGAGCAGGAAGCTCTTGCAGAAGAGTCCGCAGCATCCGAGGCTGAGCAGGCTGCAGAGGGAACTCTCTGATTTCAAAAAACTTTCTGATTTCAGAAAAGCCTGAGAATACACCGGCCTGTTAAGAGTTTTGAAAAACCGTGAACAGCAGCCGGGAACCGGATACAGAACATACTGCCGCGGATTTCCCGCAGGGATTTTTGCGGCACAGATAAACAGATAGATCGAAAGGAAGTACACTATGGCAATTACAGCTGCACAGGTTAAAGAGCTGCGCGAGGCTACCGGCGCAGGTATGATGGACTGCAAGAAGGCTCTGATGGAAACCAATGGCGATATGGACGCCGCTGTTGAGGTTCTTCGCAAGAAGGGTCAGGCAAAGGCTGAGAAGAAGGCCAGCAGAATCGCTGCAGAGGGCATCTGCCTCATCGCTTCTGACGGCGACCAGAAGGCAGCCGTTGTTGAAGTCAACTCCGAGACCGACTTCGTCGCACAGAACGAGAAGTTCCGCACCTACGTCGCAAAGGTTGCAGACCAGGCTCTGAAGACCGAGGCCAAGGACATCGACGCATTCATGGCTGAGCCCTGGATCGAAGACGGCTCCAAGACTGTCAGCGAAGCACTTGTCGACATGATCGCTGTCATCAGCGAGAAGCTGAGCATCCGCCGCTTTGAGCAGGTCACTGCACAGGACGGCTGTGTTGTCTCCTATCTGCACGGCAAGGGCCGCATCGCCGTTATCATCGACGCCAAGACCGGTGTTGTCAATGACGCAGTCAAGGAAGCCCTGACCAACGTTGCTATGCAGGTTGCAGCTATGTCTCCCAAGTATGTCACCGTGGACGAAGTTCCCGAGTCCTACAAAGAGCACGAGAAGGAGATCCTTCTTGCCCAGGCGATCGAAGAGAATGAGAAGCTTCCTGAGAACAAGCGCAAACCTCAGAACATCATCGAGAAGATGCTCATCGGCAGACTTAACAAAGAGCTCAAGCAGATCTGCCTGTACGATCAGGTTTATGTCAGAGCTGAAGACGGCAAGCAGACCGTCGCACAGTATCTGCAGCAGGTCGGCAAGGCCAACAACACAGATCTCTCTGTCCGCCGCTTCATCCGTTTCGAGACAGGTGAAGGCATCGAGAAGAAGGTTGAGAACTTCGCTGAGGAAGTTATGAGCCAGATCAAGCACTGATAATCTCCGATCGTAACTGATTGCGGGAGTATTACGCAACATAAGCGCCTGTATGATTTCTTTTCATACAGGCGCTGCTTTTCATATTGCCGTAAAAGTTGTATGATAAGACGATAGAAATCGGGGCAGCACCCCGAAACCACATGATCCTGCTGTCTTGAGTGAGTCTTGAACCGGAAGGATTTTGCATGATTATAAAGAGAATTAATGATAATACGATCAGCTGCACCATTACTGCAGAGGATCTGCGCGCAAATGGTTTTGAACTCGATGATTTTTTTGACCGCAAAAAAGAGGCGGTGGAATTTATCAGGCAGACCGTTGCGCAGATTGCCAATTCCGAGAATTTTGATCTGCAGGGAGAACTGACAACCATGCGGGTCTCTGTGCTTCCGGACCACTCTCTGAATCTTCTGATCACACGGGAGACATCCTCTGAAGGAGTTGCCCGTGAGGTGCGGAGGATTGCCAGGAGCATCTTTGATTCCGTTACCTCCAGAGCTGCGGAAAAGGCATCCAGAAAAGATTCGGAGAAAGAGGACAATGCCTCCGAAAACCTGATGAAATCCCTGCTGTCGGATATTTCCGAGCATTCCGGCAAATCTGCAGACGGACAGGAGACGGACAGGAAGGGCCCTTCAGCGGCCGATGCCTTCATGTTCTCCTTCTTCTCTGTGCGGGATGCCATGAACTGCTGCAAGGTTTTTGCAGGCGCGGGTCCTGTGGAATCTTCTCTGTACTACCTGCGGGAGGATGACACCTATTTTCTCATTATCCGCCGCACGGAGAATACGCCGGAGGGATTTGAAAAATGCGTCCTCTCGGCCAATGAATTCGGAGAACTGGTGACATCGGAGCAGCAGTATATTGCCTATGTCACAGAGCATGGGATGTGCATAGCCGAGGAGCATGCCATCGAGATGTTCCTGAATGTGATCCCGGGACTGAAGATGCCGGCGGCTCCCAAAACAGAGCCGGCGCAGAAAAAGAGAGAAGAGGGGAAGGGCAGACGGCGTGCCTCAGCGGCCTCCCGCTCCTCCGAGGAGGCGTGATGCGGCTGAACCAGTATATTGCAGCCTGCGGTGTCTGTTCGCGCCGCGAGGCTGACCGGCTGATCGAAGCGGGGGAAGTTCTCGTGGACGGTGTCCCTGCCAGGCTGGGCATGAACCTGCGCGGTGACGAGACCGTCACAGTGCGGGGAAAAGTAGTGCAGTCACAGCAGACGTCGGTTGTCGTCGCCTGGTATAAACCGGTCGGCGTGACCTGTACGGCGCGTGATCCGCACGCAGACAAGACTGTTGCGGATGCCTTCCGATATCCTGTGCGCCTGACCTACGCCGGCAGGCTTGACAGGGATTCGGAAGGCCTTCTTCTGATGACCAATGACGGAAAACTGATCGATGCCATGATGCGCGGTGCCAACGGACATGAGAAGGAATACATTGTCCGTCTTCGCAGCAGGATCTCCGATGGGGAGCTGCACCGGCTGGAAAAGGGAATCTACCTGCGGGAACTGGAGAAAACCACCAGGCCGTGCCGGGTGGAGCGCCTGGGAGACAGGACCTTCCGCATTGTCCTTACCCAGGGCCTCAACCGCCAGATCCGCCGCATGTGCCGTGCCCTTGGGCATGAGGTGCGCACACTCAAGCGCACCAGGATCGTGAATATTGAGCTGGGTGCCCTGAAGCCGGGACAGCAGCGGAAGATCGAGGGAGAAGAGCTCCGGCAGCTTTACGAGACTGTCATGACACAGGACACCGGAAAAAGCGGAAATAAACGGAAGTGAGCTGTGATAAACCGAAATAAGCGGAGATAAACCGATATAAGCGGAGAAAAACTGCAATAAACAAAAATATACGGCGGAAATATACGGCAATAAACTGCCGGCTGACTGATCCGGGAAACCGATGATCGGGACAACTGTCCGGGGCGAGGAAAAATGTCTGAAGAGAAGAAAAAATACTCTGCTGAACAGCGAAAGAGGATGGAATACCTGACAGAGCTTTTAAACCGCGCGTCAGAGGCCTACTATGCCCGTGATACAGAGATCATGTCCAACCTGGAATATGATGCTCTCTATGATGAACTGCGGGCCCTGGAGGAGGAGACGGGCGTTGTCATGGCCGGATCCCCCACTGTCCATGTCGGTTATGCAGCGGTGGAGGAGCTTCCCCGCGTGAGACATGAGCAGCCCATGCTGTCTTTGGACAAGACCAAATCCAGAGAGGATCTGGCAGCCTGGCTGGGAGACCACAGGGGCCTTCTGTCCTGGAAGCTGGACGGACTGACAGTGGTCCTGACCTATGAGAAGGGAAGGCTCTCCAGGGCCGTGACGCGCGGCAACGGGGAGATCGGAGAAGAGATCACTGCAAATGCAGCCACATTCCGCAATATCCCGGCTGTGATCCCCTTTACCGGGAAACTCACCTTGCGCGGAGAGGCTGTGATCCGCTATTCGGATTTTGCCCGGATCAATGAGGAGATCGCCGCCGAGGCGGCCCTGAAAGGCACTCCGGAGGAGCTGGGCTACAAGAACCCCAGAAACCTCTGCAGCGGCTCTGTGCGCCAGCTGGACAGCTCTGTGACGGCAAAGCGCCGCGTGCGCTTCTATGCCTTTACTCTTGTCGAAGCTTCGGCAGCGGATGATGAGCCCGGACTTGAGATTCCCGACTTTGCAAATTCCCGCCTTGAGCAGCTGCGTTTTCTGCAGGCCCAGGGCTTTGAGACGGTGGAGACGCAGATCGTGACAGGACAGACTGTCGGGGAGGCAGTCGGCAGGTTTGAGCAGAAGATCACCGATTTCGATATCCCTTCGGACGGACTGGTCCTTCTGTTTGATGACATTGCCTACGGCGAGTCCCTGGGCCGCACCGCCAAGTTCCCCAGAAATGCCATCGCCTTCAAGTGGGCGGATGAGCTTCAGGAGACGACGCTGACGGAAGTGGAATGGAGCGCCAGCCGCACGGGCCTGATCAATCCCGTGGCCATCTTTGAACCTGTTGAACTGGAGGGGACAACGGTCCGCCGCGCGTCCGTGCACAATGTCAGCATTGTCCGGGCCCTGCAGCTGGGAATCGGCGACCGGGTGACTGTCTACAAGGCAAATATGATCATTCCCCAGATCGCGGAAAACCTGACCAGATCCGGGACCCTGGAGATCCCCTGCAGGTGTCCTGTCTGCGCAGGCCCCACCCAGATCCGGCGGGAGATCGACACCGAGGTCCTGGTCTGTACAAACCCGGAATGTCCCGCCAAAAAGATCAAGGCCTTTACCCTGTTCGCCAGCCGCAGTGCCATGAACATCGAGGGACTCTCGGAGATGACCCTGGAGAAATTTATCGCGGAGGGCTTTATCCATGAATTTGCGGACATCTACCATCTGGATGACCACCGCGATGCCATCGTGGAGATGGAGGGATTCGGCGAAAAGTCCTACGCCCGCCTGATGGAGAGCATTAACAGGTCCAGAAATACCACCATGCCCCGCCTGGTCTTTGCCCTCGGCATTACTGGTATCGGCGCCGCCAATGCAAGAGTCCTGTGCGATCACTATGCGGACGATCTGCAGGCCATCCGCACCGCCTCTGCGGAGGAACTGGGACAGGTGGAGGGAATCGGCCCCGTCCTTGCGGCGGCCGTATCCGAATGGTTTGCCGACGGGAAAAATCTGGGCGTGCTGGACCGTCTGCTCGAGGAGGTAAAGCCCTCTGTCAGGGGCAGCATACGGGCCTTTGCACGGCAGGATGCCGCAGCAGCAGGCAATTCTGACGCCGGGGACAGCCCGGATGCAGAGACTTCCCCGGAAACCGGCTCTGCTGCCGCCGGGGCGGATCCTATAGCCGGAAAGACCTTTGTCGTGACCGGAAAGGTCTTCCATTTCCCCAACCGCGATGCGCTCAAGGAACTGATCGCCGACCGCGGCGGAAAGGTCACCGGCAGCGTCTCCGCAAAGACAGATTATCTGATCAACAACGATGTCACATCGACATCTTCAAAGAATAAAAAGGCCGCACAGCTGGGGATCCCCATCCTCTCCGAGGAGGATTTCATGAAGCTGGCGGGACTGAAAGCAGAGTAATACTATAACAATACCATTTATACATCATCAGTGCAGTGCTGTGGAAAAGAGGATAATATGCCGATCAGGATTAAAAATGGACTTCCTGTAAAGGAAAAACTTGAGAGGGAAAACTTATTTGTGATCGATGAAAAGAGAGCGATCGATCAGGACATCCGTCCGTTGGAGATCTGTATTCTGAATCTCATGCCCACCAAGGAGGAGACAGAGCTTCAGCTTCTGCGCATGCTTTCCAACACACCGCTGCAGCTCAACGTCACTTTTATGAGGATGAGTTCCCACCAGTCAGTCAATGTATCCGCCTCTCATCTCATGCATTTTTATTATTCATTTTATGAATTGAAGCACAGAACCTTTGACGGTCTGATCATCACCGGGGCACCGGTGGAAAAGATGGAGTATGAGGAGGTGGATTACTGGCCTGAACTGTGTGAAGTCTTTGAGTGGAGCAAGTCCAATGTCACCAGTACCTTCCACATCTGCTGGGGGGCGCAGGCCGGCCTCTACTATCATTACGGCCTTCCCAAAAAGCTTCTTCCCAAAAAACTGTTCGGCGTCTATTCCCACAAGGTGCGCCACCGCAAAGAGCCCATCGTGAGAGGCTTCGACGATTATTTCCTGATCCCTCACAGCCGCTACACGGAGGTGCCGGCAAAGGCCATCCATTCCTGCAAGGAACTCAAGATACTGGCGGAGTCCCCTGAGGCGGGCATCCTCCTGTGCATGTCCCTGGACGGAAGGCGTTTCTTCATCATGGGACATCCCGAATATGACCGCAACACACTGAGGGATGAGTATAACAGGGATGTCCGCAAGGGACTCAAGATCGATGTCCCGCTCAATTACTTCCCCGATGACGATCCTTCTCAGCGTCCCCTTCTGCAGTGGCGCTCCCACAGCAATAACCTCTACTGCAACTGGATCAATTACTATGTCTACCAGGCAACACCGTATGATCTGAACGAAATTTCGGACAAGGCCTGGGAGTGGAAACCCAAGGAATAATACTGCTGGCTCATGCATCCTGCATGCATTGCGCCGGATCCGGAACTGTTTCCCGGACCCGGCGCTTTTTTCATTTGCAAAAAACAGAAATTAAGGTAAAGACAGAATAATTAAGGCGCCGGCGCACACCGTTAAAAAACAATATGCTATCTTATTTTCATGAACGGGAGCTTGTTTACTTGACAACGGCACCCGGAAAAACAATAATCATATTGATGACACCAACAGCATCGAGACCTACTTCATGGAAAGGGGGAGGCGGTATTTTTAACCGGATACCGTAAAAATTATGTTTTGTGGATATTGCGGAAATAAAATTGACGATCGCGCCATGTTTTGTCCCTTCTGCGGCAAACCTACACAGGCTCAGGCAGACAGGCCGGAACCGGATCCAGTCCCGCACGCAGGCGGAAAAGGCAGTAAACCGAATGATTCTGACCTGTACAGGAACCTAAACCCCGGCCCTGAGACAGGCCCCGGACCCCTGCCGGTCCCTCCCAGGCCTGCCGGTGACAAGCCTGGTCTGAAGATCGATCTGTCCGGACTGAAAAACATCAGATTTCCGTCCATGGGGGCACTCTCGGAACCTGGCACAGCCAATATCATAAACCTGGTCAGCATGTGTACCGGGATCGCGGGTGCTGTCATCCTGATCCTGTCCGGATTCCTTCCCTTTTTGAAGCTGACAGAGGACTGGCAGCGCTATACCAGCTGGTTCTATGATGTTGATGAGGCGACAATAAAGATGACCTCCAAGGATGTGATCCCCTTCTGGATCGCGATGACGGTCTTCTGCATTATGGTGATCGTTGCGGCACTCATCAAACAGAAACTGCTGCAGATCATCGGGACAGTGCTGGACCTTCTGGTATGTCTGGTCTTTGCAGGCGTGATCGCCGACTATATGGATGACTACACGACAAGCATGGTCTATGACTACGGGATCGGAAGAGTATTTTTCATATTGGGAATCATCCTTCTCATTGTCTCGCTCATCGTGACAATTGTGGCCATTGCGGCAAAACAGAACGGACCTGCGGGCAGACCTGTTAACGGACCGATGAAGAATCCCATGTACGGCGGTCCCGGCAGCGGCCCTGCAAATGGCCCCATGTACGGCGGTCCGGGCAGCGGCCCTGCAAATGGTCCCATGTACGGCGGTCCCGGCAGTGGCCCTGCAGGCGGTCCCATGTACGGCGGCCCTGCCAGCGCCCCTGCAGACGGTCCTGTGTACGGTCAGCCGGGAGGCCCTTCCAATGGCCCCGCGTACGGATCGTCAGCCGGCTCCGTGTACGGCGGTCCTGCCAATGGTCCCATCTACCAGCCTGCAAATGACCCCGTGAGCGGCCCTGCAGACAGTCAGGACGGCACACCGGCAGACGGACCCCTTGATATGTCCGGATTCCGGTAAGACATAAATAAAAGCGGCAGAAGGACCCGCCGGCATGCCGGGGTACCCTCAAGATCTGCCTTATGATTTGCATAAAAAAGGATTGCAGACGGATGTGTCTGCAATCCTTTTTCAGTGTCAGAAAACAGCGGTTTTCCAAAATGGCTTTGCCGGTCAAAACTTTATCGGTCAAACTTTGCCGGTCAAAACTATGTCAGTCAAACCTTTGCCGGTCAGGCCTGAGGGCCGCTGCCGGGCGCATACTCCTGGACAAAATGGATATACTCTTTGGTCTGCTCCTCGTCATCCAGGATCGCTGTGTAGTTCATGTTGCCCATCTGATCCCACATGAGCTGAGGCATGCGCTCACAGGTCACGATGCGGCTGCCGTATTTCTCCATGATCTCCTCATGGGAGTGGACGTATTCATATTCGTCCCTGCGTCCGGCGTAGGCGCAGAAGTGCTCGACTTCGGCTGCAGGGAAACGGCGTTCGTCAAAAGCGACCATGTCCGCCCAGATCTGGTAGACGTCCAGGGAGTGGGCGTAGTCCATCATGTCGGGTGTATAGCCGCCGGCCGGACGCATGTTGACTTCCAGGGCGACGAAATCGCCGACATCGCCAAGGCCCGGTTTTGCCTTGGTCAGGCAGAAGAACTCCATGTGGACAAAGCGGCCCTTTACGTCAAAGGCCTTTACAGCCGCACGGCCCATCCTGCGCAGGGATTCCGGCATATCTGCCGCCACATAATAGGCGAGGTCCAGACGCTTGTTCACGATGTCCATGATGGAGGGGGGCCAGCAGGTCATGGATTCAAAGAGCGGCTCGCCCTTGGAATTGATGACCGCGTCGTAGGAGGCGATGTTGCCCGTGATAAATTCCTCCATGACATAGGGGTGATAGGGGAGATCCGCATAAAACTTCTCGAGATCCTCTTCATTTTCCAGTTTGTAGGTGGCGAGTGCGCCTACACCGATCTCAGGCTTTACAATGACCGGGTAACCGGTCCTGGCAATGAAGTCTTTGGCTTCCCTGAGGCAGGCGGCAAGGCCTGCAGCTTCAGCGGCGTCGTGGTCCTTGACCCTGAACTGGCGGGCGGTCGGGATGCCGGCCTTTTCGTACTGGATCTTCATCAGGGCTTTGCTCTTGAAGTCCTCGATCTTGTCGGACTTCACACCGGTTGTGACATTGAAATCGGTGCGGATGCGGGCATCCAGCTCAAGCCAGTATTCATTGTTGGACTCGACCCAGTCGATCTTTCCGTATTTAAATGAGAAGAAGGCACAGGCGCGGAATACGTCGTCGTAATTCTCAAGTGAGGGCAGCCAGTAATACTCGGTCAGAGAATCCCTGACATTCTGTGCCAGATTGTCATAAGGCGTGTCGCCGATTCCCAGGACATTGATGCCGTTTTTCTTGAGCCTGTCACAGAAGTTCCAGAAGGTTTGCGGAAACTGAGGTGAAATAAATACGAAATTCATTTTTTCTCCCTATCTATGTATGAGCAGCAGTGTGAGGAAGGCTCTCCCGGGATGCAGGCAGGGGCCTGTCAGGGAAGTGACCTTTCCTTGTTACTTGTTACCTTACCTGATACGCGTTACTTGTTGCCGATTGCAGACCCGTCCAGAATCTTGGGAATGAAATAGCGGATCTGTTTCTTCCACCAGTACCAGTCGTGGCTGACGTCGTAGCCCCAGAAATCGCACCATGCGCGGATGCCTTTATTCTGGAAAATGCTGGCCATGATCAGAAGGGTACGTATGCCGTCCTGTTCCCAGGCTCCCTGTCCCACACAGAAAATGAGGGCACGCTCATTGTAGATTTTGACGTAATGGTGATCTGCGGGCATGTTCTGCAGGAAGTGGCAGGGGGAATTGTCGTACCACTTGCTGTTCATCCATCCGCCTGTGAAATAGCTGGCATCGTAGATGCCCGACATGGCAATGCAGCCGCCGAAGAGGTCGGGGCGGCGAAGCGCGACGATTCCGGCGTGCATGGCGCCCATGCTGCAGCCCACAGCGATCGGCAGCTTTCCGGATGGATTGCGCTGTGCGATAAAGGGGATGACCTCATCAACAATGTAGTGGTAATAATTCTCCTGAACATCTCCGCGGCGGGCCTTGTCGCCGTAGAGATCGGACCAGCTTTCCTTGTCAACTGTATCGACCGTAAAAACCATGACATCTCCGCGGTCGATGAAATCGGAGATGGTGGCGATCATACCGAAATCTTCAAAGTTTGTACACGTCGAGTCCTGCGTCGGAAAAACCAGGAGCGGGAGTCCCTTTTCCCCGTGGATCAGGATGTGCATCTCCCGGTCCAGGCAGCTGCTGTGATGTGTATAATATTCTCTTTTCATAGTAAGCTACTCCTTACCGTTATGACTAGCGACAATACATGATGTCATTGTTCTGCGCTTTAAAGTGGTAGCGCGCAGAAGAACATGTCTGTGTTATGTTCCCATAAAAAGCTGATGATTTCAATACACAAACATGGAAAATTGTATATAATGATTTCAAAAGCCGAAATACAGGCTCCTGTGAGCTGTACGGCGAACGGTTTCAGTTTATTAAGAGATTATACCATATTTCACGCAGGGACGTAAAACGACTTAAGCGGGTATGATCTCAAAAGGACAGGTCCCATTCATGACAGACAGCAATTTTATATATAAGATCCAGGAAGCGCCTGTGCACGGAGCGGGCGCCGGGGGAGATGCCGCAGATTCTGCATTGCAGGCGGTCATCACCGGTCTTTTGCAGGAGAGACGGCATGTGGAGGTGCCGGACACGATCGAAGGAGTTCCGGTCGCGGCCATTGCCCCGCACGCCTTTGCCGAACAGGCACATTTGCGGTCCATCTCCCTGCCGCAGACGCTCCGCAGTGTCGGCGCTTTTGCATTTCATAATTGTCCGGAACTGGAGGAGATCTCTCTGCACGACAGCATCCATGATTTTCACAACGGCGTTGTGCGCCAGGACAGGCGGCTGCACAGGATCCGCCTGACAGTACATGAGGGCAATTATACAGTGATGCGTGACATTCTGTCCGACACGGATGCCAGGCTTCAGTTCAGCCTGAGTCTCCCGGACGGAGAGGCAAGGCTTCTCTTTCCCGGCTATGATTACGCATTTAATGAAAATACCATGGCGAGGACCATCCAGTTCTCCATCTCGGGCTCGGGCATGGTCTACCGCGAATGTGTCCGCCGCAGGGGCATCGGTTTCAGGGAATACGACCGTCTCTTTACAAGGGTCATCCCCGATGACCCCAAGGCTGCAGCGGAGATTGCCGCGGACCGCCTGCTCTTCCCCTATGACCTGGCCGGCGTCCACGCAGATGCCTATGAGGAGTTTCTGCGGCAAAATGCCGCTGAGGCCCTGAAACACTTTGTCATGCAGCTTCATGCGGGCGGGGGTGCCGAGGCGTCCGATGAGGCATATATGCGCCTGCAGCTGATGGCGGAGCGCGGCATGATCACGGCCGGGGCAGCGGACCAGGCGCTTGTTCTGGCCTCTTCGATGCATCTGACCAGAGCCTGCAGCATGATCATTTCGGGCAGGGAGACTGCGATCAGCCTCGATCAGGCAGGAAGAGTCCTGTCTCTGTGGGAGGGAGAGGATCTGTTTGTCCCGGAGTCTGATTTCCCTCAGGAGGATTTTCCCGGTCAGGAGGAATCCGCTGCCTCTGAGGAATCTTCTGCGCAGGAGGAATATCCTTTGCAGGAGGAATATCCTT
>ODAJ012085663.1_pt1 | contig 12162 bp, 10 predicted proteins | sample 1539241 | NCBI WGS metagenome assembly ODAJ01 (sample SAMN02144231, study PRJEB22623) | gut metagenome | biome: sheep rumen | host: Ovis aries | place: New Zealand | reverse complement strand
TTCGCGGTATGAAAGCATTACTCATCAACGGAAGTCCGCGCCAGAAAGGCAATACCGCCACCGCACTTGCGGAAGTGGCGGCGCAACTTCAGAAAAACGGAATTGACAGTGAAATAGTTTGGATTGGCAACAAGCCGGTGCGCGGCTGCATCGCGTGCGGCCAGTGTGCGGCGAAAGGAGGCGGCCGATGCGTCTTTGACGACGACATCTGCAACCGCATTAGCGAGAAATTCGCCGGGGCCGATGCCCTGATCGTGGGCTCGCCCGTGTATTACGGCCAGCCAAACGGAGCCCTTCTCTCCATTATCCAGCGGGCCTTCTACTCCAACGGAGGCGCCATTGCCGGGAAGCCGGCGGCCGCCATTGCGGTTTGCAGGCGCGGCGGCGCCACGGCCACCTTCGAGGCCCTCAACATGCCATTCCAGATGATGAACATGCCAATTGTCACCTCACAGTACTGGAACATCGTTTACGGCCGCGAGCCCGGTCAGGCCGCCCTGGACACCGAGGGAATGCAGACCCTGCGGGCCCTTGCCAACAACATGGCTTTCCTTCTCAAAGCCACCGGCGGCGCCCCTGCCCCCGGACGCGGAGATGAGCCGTGGGCACCGATGCATTTTATCCGATAGGATGGAGACGGAGCGCCACCCATTTGAGCCGTTCCTCCCGGAGGGAGCGCGCATGCTCTTTCTGGGGAGTTTCCCGCCCCAGCCCCACCGCTGGTGCATGCCGTTTTACTACCCCAATTGGATCAACGACTTCTGGCGCATCATGGGCCTTATCCACTTTGCCGACAAAGACCATTTTTGCATCCCGGCCGAAAAACGCTTTGACGAAGCGCTGATCCGGCGCTTCTGTGCCTCGAAGGGACTAGCTCTTTACGACACCGCCTGCGAAGTCCGCCGCCTCCGTGACAACGCCTCCGACGCCTTCCTTGAGGTGGTCACCCCCACCGACCTCCCCGCCCTGCTGGCCAGAATCCCCCTGTGCCGCACCCTTGTCACCACCGGCCAGAAAGCCACCAAGGTCATTGCCAGCACTTTCGGCTGCCCGGTCCCGCCCGTGGGAGGGTATATTGATCTTACCATGCCGGTGGGCGGTACAGTCATGTCATCGGCCAGCACCGTCTCACCTTCGGCCAGCACCGTCATGCCCGGCCCCGACCGGGCATCCCTCCGCTTCTGGCGCATGCCCTCCACCTCCCGCGCCTATCCCCTGCCACTTGAAAAGAAGGCCGATGCCTATAGGCAGTTGTTCTGAACTGTTTTAGTGGACCAGGTCCAACCGCACCTCGGTACTGAGCTGGTGCGAATGAAAAGTCCAAGGCAGCGAAACGCGCAAAAAACGCCGAAAACGTGTAAGTCATTGCCCTTGGGGGCAGCAAAACGCGCAAAAAACACCAAAAACGTGTCAGTCATTGCCCTCTCCGTCAACCTAGCGGCAATTATTCGTAAATAATCAGATTGGAAGTAGTTTTCCTATAAAGACCTGCAAAAACCGAGAGCATTTTAATTTCGGCCCTCATATTGTTTGCATAACGGACGGCACCATCCTCCGACATCATCTCCAGCAAGAAAGTACGGAGCCTTGCCATGTCTAGAAGGGCATCATGGCTGATACGGACTTCATAGATTCGCATAGTCTTGGTGCACGTTCTCAATCAACTCATCAAAGTACTCGTCAACCGACACTGTACTTGCCATCACTCGCTCGCGTGTTGAGATGCCATATGCCACCGCTGGTTCTTCCAGAACCTGCGGTTTCTCTTCGATAATTGGATATCTCTTAGCCATAACTAAACGTTCTATTATTGACAAAAATAATGATTATCGTTCAACAAAGCAAATCTTTGCAAGGTTTGCAAAGATTTGCATTTCCCGATTCTTTTTCTAATGAACATAATTCTCTCATTTCCAAATCCTTGCAAGCCTTGCAAAGATTTGAAAACAACGTTCGACATACTTACCTTTGCCGAAAAACATAACGCTATGCTGACATTCAAAAAATACAGTTCAATCGAAAACTCATTTGACGGTGCCTTCATGGAAAAGGTACGCAATAACACCCCCGCAGAAGCACTCTTTGTTGTGCAAGAGAAAGTACACGGATCCAACTGCAGTTTTCTCTGTGACGGAGAGCAGATACAATTTGCCAAACGCACTGCCATCGTAGAGAAGGAAGAGAGTTTTTACCAGTGGCAAGAGATGGCCAGCCGCTATCGTGAACGTATATTTAAGGTGTACGGAATTATTAAAGAGTGTTTCTCGGATATCCAGTCCATCATCGTCTACGGCGAGATGTTCGGAGGTGCCTATCCGCACAAAGATGTAAAGCGAATTGGAGCTATGTCTGCAATCCAGAAGGGTGTATACTACTGCCCGGGGCACGATTTCTATGGCTTTGACATCTACGTTTATGCACCCGACGAAGCATTCTACCTGGATGTCGATTCGGCCAACCACATTTTTAAGGAGGCCGGCATCTTCTATGCCGATACGCTATTCGAAGGAACATTGGATGAGTGTCTCGCCTATCCCAACGCCTTTCCCAGCAACATCTATAAGCACTTCGGCCTCCCGGAAATTAAGGACAACATCTGCGAGGGTGTAGTCATTCGCCCCAAGGAGCCGCTCTACATCCCTAACGGCGCCAGGATCATTATTAAAAACAAGAACGCCCGTTTTGCCGAAAAGAAAGGTGTCAAGCATGCGCCAAAGGTTCCTAAGGCAGTGCCGGACGAGGTTGCCCAACTGTTCACCTTGACGGAGGCCTACTATACCACGGCACGTTTGGACAACGTCAAGAGCCATATCGGAGAAGTCTCCTTTCCTAAAGACCTTGGGAAGGTGAGCGGGCTACTAGCAAAAGACGTCTTGGAAGACTTCCTAAAAGAGCACGGGCAGGACTATGACAACCTGGCCAAACAGGAGCAGAAGACCCTCAACGGCCTTTTGAGCAAACGTGCCATAGATTTCATAAAAAACGTCATCGGGATGCCGTAATAGCTTTTATGGAAGAAAATCTAATAGACAAACTCCATGAAGCCGGCACACTCTATTTTGTACTTGGCTCCTTGATAAGTTCCGATTCCCTGGTAGATGCCGAGGCATGCTATAAAGCCTTGGACTGTCTGGAGAGTCTTCTTCGGGATTTCGGCACTTCCTCACTAAAGGATGACCATAAACTGAAGGCCTTCCTGGACAATGCAGAAAGCATAATCAAACGGGATTTACACGATTTTGAAATGAATAACATATGACATTCAACGACCTCGACGCAAAAATGCGCGTCTACGAGCAATCTCTTGACCAAGTTATCCCACCGGAGTATTATCTACTAGCCCGCCTCGACGGACGTAGCTTTACGCGACTAACCAAAGAAATCTGTCATTTCGAAGCCCCCTTCGATGAAAGCTTTAATCGCATAATGGTAGAAACCGTCAAATCCCTTTTAGCCGACACCGGAATGGAAATCACCTACGGTTACACCCAAAGCGATGAGATCTCCCTCCTTTTCGCCAAAAACGCCCATGTATTTGGCCGCAAGGTCCGAAAACTTAACTCCATCCTAGCCGGAACTGCCAGCGCTCGCTTCTCCCTACTCCTTGGTAAACCCGCCGTCTTCGATTGCCGCATCATTCCTCTCCCCAACCAGGAACTTGTGGCCGATTACTTCTGCTGGCGCATGGAGGATGCCCATCGCAACTGCCTCAACTCTTGGTGCTACTGGACTCTCCGAAAAGAAGGCTTGAGCGCGTCAAAGGCCAGCAAAGAGCTCAAAGGCAAAAGCATCGCCTTCAAAAACGAATTCCTCTTCCAACGCAACATCAACTTCAACAACCTCCCTATTTGGCAGCGCCGTGGTGTGGGAGTCTATTGGCGCGAATACCAGATAATTGGGCACAATCCCATCACTGGAGACGACATCCCTACTTCCAGGCGGAAAATATTTGCCGATTATGAATTACCGAAAGGGTTTGTACCGTGACCTACCGAACCTGAAACGCCACACGCAAATCCTCATTTTTCACATATGCCCCCTGTCCCATAGGATTCGTACAAATTGGGGGCAGCGAGACGTGCGAAAAACGCCAAAAAAGTGTGAGTTATTACCCTTCAGAGAGCTCCCTGCGCTCAATCCCCCGCTGCAATATAACCTTCCTGGTCATAGCCCCTGTGGCATTCGTGGATAAGGTCAACAAGAGGCTGTACCCTGACATCGAGAACTCGCATATTCCTGAAACGATGATACTGGGCGTCATATCGGGATACACTGCCTCGCAGAAGTCGTTCCCGGGCATCCGGAGGAATTAGGAAACTCGCACGGGGGCCAATTTTTGCATAATACTCGGTCAAGAAAATATTCACCCCGGCAAGATCCAGGTCTCCAAAATGATAATATGTATTAGGAATGCCCGAAAGCCACTGAATAAGGTCTCCGTTTTGCGGATACCTACTGACAAACAGAAGTTTACGATCTGGCAAAACTCGCTCAAAGAAAGTCTTTTGCCTCCTAATAAGACGGAAATTCTCAGCATTCTCAATACCCACCACGGTAACATCTGAGCTCGGACGGAAACTACGGAATTCCGAAATATACGTAAATGTTCCTTCCGGAGGAAAGACCGACAACAAATGTCCGTTCAAATAGCAAGGCACCGGTTCATAGCAGTTAACAAGGAAACCAAACATGGAACGGGTTCCGGCATATTTGGAATCTCCCGTGAGGTGGACAAGTTCCGAGCGCTCTCGGACGTCCTCGGATTCAAGTAAGGTCCAGACTGCATCCCTCCCCGGAAGGTCTAGTTCTCTTTGTAGATAGCCTACCAATCTTTCTATGTCAATGGCCTTTACCGACCTTCGACTGCCATGACAAACCACCGTTACAAGGCCTTCGAACTGAAGCTTTCCAAGCCACTGCGAATCCAGAGCACTCCCAGGGACGGAATCACCGCGCATCAAGCGTAACAATATGCCTGACAAAGATTTATTCAGTCTCATGAGCATTATGGATTGCAATTAACGGAATAATCCTAGTGTTGGAATCGGTATCCTTGTCCAGAGCATAGGTGTATTTGTAGTCCCCGACATCATAGGTGGTTGGTGAACCGTTTACCAGCCATATGTTACGGCTACCGGCAAACTGAAGGATACCCCGGATATTCCGGGGATGCAAGCGACCGATTTCATCCATCATGCAGTGCAAGCAGAAATCCCCGAATTTCTTACTGGCCTTTCGCTTGAAGACATTCAGCAGCATGATATTCACCATGGCTTTCACCAAAACATCTGTGCCGTCAGACCCGACTGTGGAGACTCGTTCAGTCCAACCAGTATCGTTGTCGTTCTCCATCACCCGGAACTGCAAAGTGAAGGTATCACCCAGGTCCAGCATCCGCCGCTGGGGATCAGTCTCCAAGTGCTTTTTCAAGCCTTTGAGATAGTCAATGGTCTGATTTGTCAGGTTCTTATGCTCCTCCTGCGAACTGAAGAGATTCACGGCCCCGAAGCCGAAGGAATTCTCCAGTGTGAAATCCCGGATCTTCACAAGCAGTTGCATCAGCGGATCTTCACTGCTTACCCAGCGTAGAGAAATATCCTTGATGACACCCGCAAAATTACGTTCCTTGAAATCGGCATTGATTTCGCCGATGGTTTTGCTGACCTCGCTGGAACGTCCGGTGAGGTCCCCAACTTCCTTGGAAATACGCTGCAGGATATCCTCGTACTGATGACTCACACGCTCCGAATAAGTGGAAATCTTGTCGTTCTCCACAAAGTCCGAGAGGTCAGCCGCAAAGCCCATATAATCCTCGTCAGAGAAAAGTTCCGTGCGGAACTTGAATGTATTCCGGGCTGAAAAATTGCCTTTGAAATTGTTTGTGACAGAGCGTAATTCTTCCCGCCGATTGGTACGGTCGAAGATATATGACTTCAATTCACCCAATACTCTTGGCAGAGATTCTTTGCTCTCCTCCTCTGGGACATCACGCACCTCCTGCGGGCAAACGCGGGTGTCGTCTAGAAACAATCTCGCATCCTCCAGGCCTTTGCGAAGCTCTTGCAAGGAGCCTGTAACACCTAGCAGTGTTTTATCGTTTTCCGCTTTCAGGTGCTGATGTTTTTCAGCTGTTGCCTGGTGGCGGCGGTCCAATGAATCCTGCTTGGTCTGTAAAATCTTCTTCTTCTCTCTCGTCTCCTCTTCCCGATCAAGATGGTCTTCCTTGTCTTTCAGATAGTTGAAGTAATCCTTCCGCTTGGAGGATATAAATGAAAGCTCTTCCTTTAGGCTGTTGATAGTGGCTTCCACATGATTAATAGCTGTGACATCGGCGCCTTTTCCGGAGAGTTCTGCGGTTTCCTGAGCTTTCAGAGCTTCTAGCTTAATAGAAGTATCACTCTGACGTTCACGCGTTTGTGTATCTATTTCCGTTGACAGTTCTTGCAAGGCCACATCCAGATCTGCCTTCCGGGCCTCCCTTTGGCGAAGGGATTCCTGGAGCCGCCTGTCCCTCTCCTGCAAAAGCTTTTCCCGTTGTTTATGAGCGTCTTCCTTGCGGGAGACAAACTCAACCAAAGCAGCTTCTAGCTTTGCGTTTTCGCTCTCCCGCCAGGCTTTCTCCGCTTCAAGGGTTTGCGAAAGTTCCATTTCCACTTGTGCCAGTTGGGAAGGGATCATGGAGACTTCCGCCTCGGCAGCATGCTTCTCTTCGCGGAGTACGCGAATTCTAGCTGAATAGTCTTGTCGCATCTTGTCTATAGCATCCTGGCAAGCATTCCAGGCATCGGCACGGCGCGCTTCCAATCCGCTGATTCCTTTCTCAAGATTCGTCTTTTCGGTCTCTATCTCCAGTGGTGTACGAATCGGCCGTTCCAATGCGTCCAGATCCAGATGGACGCCATATAGTGCTCCATCATTCGATGCAATTATAGGATTTAGTCCGGCACTATACAGGACGTCCTCCCCTGCCACCTTTCCGATGTTCTCCTCCCAGCCGGGACGGTTTTCCTGTAGCCACCTGAGCAGAGAGCCTTTGCTACGTACAAGCAGGACATCCAATGTCTCAATTTGTTTCTGGAGAGTCGCTATTTCCCTCGCAAACGCTTCGTCGGCATGTGCTCCGCCGGACGAGAGGTCTTTCTCCTTGAGCTCTACCTCGTGGAGCAGGGAGTCAATCTTCGCCCCAAGCATAAGCGCTTTTTGCTTCAGTTCCTGAGCTTTTGCCTCCAGGGTCCGTTTCTTTTCTTCCAGGCCGGCCAACTTATCTCCATACGGGTGCGAAAGCCCCACCCGCACGCGGTTTTCTTTCACCCGGGACTCTTCATCCATAAGAGCCCGGAAAGCGGCATCGGACTCTGACGAGGATTCATCAAACCATGCATGTATCTTCTCATCGCGAAGGCGCAGGGCATCATCGGCCCTGGACAATTCCAATCTTTGCTTTTCGCGGAAGTCTTGAAGGCGGGAGCGCTGCCCAGCTTCGAAGTCCCGTAGATCCTGGCGCAGTGCTTCCGAAAGCCCTTTGTACTTATCCCGCACACTGTCATAGGCTTTAGTTAAGCTTCCGAGGAGCCTCTCCTGTCTTTCCAGTTCTGCCTTTGTGCTGCCCTCAGCCTCTATCCTACGAATCAGGGACGGAATATCCATAGACTCATATTTCTTCTGCAGCACACGGATTGTTGCAAGCTCCGACTCCAGGCTTCCCAGGCTCCGCTGCAAGGAATCTCGTTCACTTCGGTAGCTCTTGTCTTCATCGGCAATGAGTCTGTCCACCCGCTGCTTTTCATCCAGCAGCAGTTTTTCCCGGGCTTCCAGTGAGGGAATCACTTCCGCATCGCGCCTCATAGCATATTTGAACTGAGCCCCCAGCGTAATAATCTTCCCGTTAGAAAAGAGGATATTACGATACGCCTCTATCACTTTATCCGCCGCATCCCGAATACGAATTCGGCCGTTTTTCTCTTTGTGGAACCACTTTTCAATATCGGCATATTGCTGGCCGAATTCTTCCACTGCATGGCGGTAGAAACCCAAATCAATCCCTTCCTCTGCTTCTGTCAGGGAGCGAATGATGGTTTGCTTGATGAAATCTGCGTCCAGGCGGGAATTGAGGAAGACGTTCTGGATAGTGCGTGGGATATTCTGATATCGTGCACTTTCGGCGATACTGAATTTCCGGTACGCCGCCGGCAGGCCGGCATTGTTCCCGAAGATGATGTCTCGGAACGTATCGTAATGGTCCACGATACCGCTGATATAGACCTTTTCAGGGATGCGGCCGCGAATGTGCCACCAGTCGGAGAACACCATATTACCCTCGTCCATGAAGTAAGTGCGCTCATATGCGGTATCCACAAAGCGGAAAGCCACACGGCCAGCGTGACGGAAAGCGACAATGAAATATCTGCCGGTCTCCCTCGCCACCTCATAGACAATATAGGAATTGTGTTTGTCGAAGTAGAACGCATCAAAGCTCTTCTTCTCCCGCGGGATACCCAGCTTGAGCTTATCGGCATTGTAAAAGAACAACAACGCCCGAAGGACCGTACTTTTTCCGGCCCCCTGGTTCCCAATCAGATGCACATTCCCGTCCAAGTTAACCTCCGCGTATGGAATGTGTGCACTATTAATGAAAATAATCTTATTGAGGTATCTCATCTTTCACTTCCTCCGAAACTGCTATGATATCCATCATTTCTTCTATATAATGGAAGGCCGCAGTAACACGGTAGCTGCCTTCCAACTCGTTGAGCATCTCCGCAAAACCGATTCCCTCCAGTTCCCGAGTGAGCTTTTCGGCAACGTCGGAGTAGTTTTTCACACCCGGGAAAAGCTTTCCCGCCTTATCCTTGAGTTCAACATCCCCGGAGATAGCTATCACTATGTCCGAGGGCGTGAACTCAAAGCCCGGGCCGAAGGTGGAATTGAAGGTCTTTAGGAAATCGATATAATCGATCCAGCGGAGCAGCGCCTCCAGTTTACGCTGCAGGTCCGCCTTGCTTTCCTTGCGACTGAAATAGAAATAGCCATCGCCGCTCTCCAGAATAAAGCCCACGCCCTCGTAATAGGCCCTGTATTCCTGGAAACTATCATCCAGGTCATCGTACCAACGCCGCACCTGTGGCGAGGTGCTGTCGGCCGATATGAACGCACCTTTGGAGAGCGTATCGAATATTTCCCTTGTGTACTGCATCATTTGGGATAGATTATGGGATGTTCAACAATCCGTGTCTTTTCGTGAATGGTCATTAGGATGCTTTCCCAGCGGCCGACCTCCTGTTGGATGTCGTCGGGATACAGGGTTGCCAGCTGGCAGAAAAGAACTAGTTTCTGCCCATCGTCCATGGGCACCTTATACTCAAAGTCCGTAACAAAAGAGAAAAGGTCCTTTCCCTGTGCCCGGAAAAGATTGAACATTTCCTGTTGGTCCACCATTTCCACCTTTATCGAGGCTGCCGCCAGGAACTCCGTGCCGATGGCACCGGCTGTTTCCCTACCGATGGCCCCTGTTTTCCCCTTTTGCACAACGCTTTTCAGAACTGCCAGAGCATCCTCATCGTTCAGCAGGTTGTCCAGGGAAAGCTTGAGACGATAACGGGGTAACGGATCCATCCATACGGGGCTCTCAACAAGCGCCCGGCGCCGGATGTCCGTATACTCCGTGATGGTCAGTTGGTCCCTTAAGTACTTGAGCGTCCGAATTTTCTGGAGCAAGCGATTCTGATATTCGATAAGATTCAAGTACTCCAGGATTTGCCGGTTAATCTCAATCAGACTATGATAGGCATCGTTCAGGCTCAGCCGTACCTCATCAACGGCCTGCCGAAGGATGCCGTCCATCGCCGACTGAAAGAAAGTCTTCTGACCGTCGTTCATAACCCTCTCACACTCCACGATAAGCGCTTTGATAACATCATGCTTTTGGTCAAGATGCACCAGTTTCTCTTTCTTTATGATGTAATTGGGTTCATTCTTATAAACCGTATCTACATTGCGCTTGAGGTCAATCGTACTTCGGAGCACAGCCCCGGCAATGTTATAGAGTGTCCGGACGACAGCCCTATGATAGCTGAGCTTTCGGCGCGGATTAGTTTCCTTGAGCCAGTAGTCAATGTGCTCGTTAAGAGTATCGATGTAGTCCTTGACACTGGAAATGGCAATCTCTTCATTCACCTGCAGGACATCCTCAAAGAAACGCAGGTAGGTTTCCTCCAGTTCCAGAAAACCCGCATTCTGCCTCAGCACGCCGTACTCCAGTAGCAGGTCCAGCCGGCGGGAGTCTCCGTCCACCATATCCTCCGCCAGGTCCCGGCGAAAGGTCAGAGACTTTCGCTTGGCGAACATCTCCTTCAGCAGTTCCTTCTCCCGGCCCAGAACCTTAAGCAGTTCTTCTATGGATTTGAATGACTTCATCCCAAATCAACAACATATTAGCATTCACACCTGACAGACATTCAGGCCATGGGCAAATATAAACATTCTATTCCCATTCGCAAAAAAAACACAGAGGAAAACTTACGAAAACCCTATTCATCCACCTCTTTTTCCACCACATTCTCCTCATTAAGCGCCCAACCGGCCCATGGCTCAAGCCGGAACCTGTCAATCGGCACCTCCACCTTTCGCCAGATAGCAGGTTTGATGTTCTTCAGCGTAATGCGAAGCGAGTATTCCTTGACATCAGCCGATGGCAGATAATGCGGATAATCGTCCTCGGTAAATTCCTTCTTTACGTATGGTGGCGCATCCCAGCTTCGGCCAGCATCTTCTTTTTGAAAGTTTCCAAGAAGGCCGACGCCTCCGTTACACTGAACCCCGTAAGATGCATAAGTTCTTGAATCAGTTGTTGTTCCGGAGTCATTTAGTCTACTATTGATACTGATTCACCCGCTTGTACCTCTCCCCCAGCTCCAGCAGTTGCTTGAACATCTCCAGGCGCTCAGGCTTCAACTCCCCTGCATTCATAAGCTTCTTATTATGCTTCCACCAGGAGCGCATGTTGCGCTCCTCCGGCACAAACTTGGAGGGTTTGCGGTGGTTGCTTTCCAGAAAATCGACGGCTTCCTGCCATTTGGCAAGCCAGAGTTCGTCTTGGGTCATAAAAGTTATCGGGCCGATTTCCAGCGCTTGAGCTTGGGGAAATACTGCCGCATCATCTGCTTGTATTCCTCCTGCGTCATCGGCCTGGGCATGTTCTTGTTCACCTCATCCACGAACTGCGCGCAAAAGTCAATCATTTCCTCCATCGTGCAATCGCGCGTGAAAGCGCCGTCCTTGTAGCAGTAGATGCAATAATCCTCGTTCTTGGAGCCGTCGGCATCAGTGCCTTTGATCTCCTCTGTCAGCGGCATGCCGCAACTTTGGCAAAATTTCTGTTCCATAATTTGAGTCATTTTTTCAAAAATAAGGGTTTTTGTGGAGATGCGATGCTTAGATCATTCCCTTGAATGCTAGCCAGAGAGAGAAGAACTGGTCATATACACTGTAAACGTTCTTGTCCATAGTGATAAAGTCCTTTTCCAACAGGCCCTTCAGTGCCGAGCTGACACTGCTGGCCGAGATGAGTCGATGTTTATTGATGAACTTTCCGCCTGTGACCTCAGAAGCCTTTCCTTCCTTGGCAATGGCCAGAAAGAGCATACGCTGTTTCTCGGGCATCTGATAATACAGTGACTCATAGGTGTCCGAAGACATACGGAGGATGAAATCTATGGCCTCATCTACCATGGGGACCGTGCAGGTTTCCCCCTCACCGGTCCTGGAATAGAGCACATTCAGGATACGGTGCATATAACTGGTTACGGCGTCGAAACGCTGGTAGAGTGCGGAAACGACCTCCGGATCCAGATGCTTTCCCGCCTGTTCGAACTTATCGGCACAGAAGTCCGTATAAACCGTCAAATCCAGCGGCTGGAGGTTCATGATGGACACCGCCTGGTAAAAAGGACGGGAAGGTGACGTGAACATGCCATTCATCATGTGTCGCTGGGAACCGGAAAATATGAAGTGGGCATTGGTGCAACGCTGGACATACGTGCGAATGGTGGCCTCCACAGTATCGTCATCGTAACGGGTGATTTGCTGGAACTCGTCGATGGCGACCAGGCAGGGCTTGTCCGCCTGATTAAGGTATGTAAAAATCTCATCCAGTGTAACGGCAGG
>ODAJ012067233.1_pt1 | contig 12170 bp, 11 predicted proteins | sample 1539241 | NCBI WGS metagenome assembly ODAJ01 (sample SAMN02144231, study PRJEB22623) | gut metagenome | biome: sheep rumen | host: Ovis aries | place: New Zealand | reverse complement strand
TTTCAGCAACTTCTTGATGAGTGCTATCTCATGCTCACTCAGTTCCACCTCTTCGCTGTCAATCACCACGTCACGATAAGTCAGAGGCACTATCAATTTGAAGTTGAATCTCATGACTATATTCGTTTCAGATTTTACAGTATAGCAAGTTATTCAAATTATCAAAACTGACTACACCGTCAAAATATGAAATACAAATAACATGTAAAAACTTATCATGATACATCCGACAAAACTCACAAAATTCCATAGTTTCAACCTTCTGTTCGCCTCTCTCTTTCCTTTTTCTTTTTGTTATTTTTGGAGATTGAGACAATAAGTTAACAATATCACATAGTTTTCCATTGACAAGTATAAAAATGCCAAATTTGTATTTAAAGTCATGAAAGATATTCTCATCTAAAAACAAGCATAACTTAAATAAATCATCACCAACAGCCTCTGCCTTAAGACCCTCTGTCATTCTTTTTATCTCACAAACAAACTGCTGATGGAGTTCTGTTTTACTTTGGGAACGATGTAAAACTATATCTGGATATTTCTTGGTTGCCTTGGAGACTTCGTCGACTCCTATAAGTTTATCTATTTCTGCGTTTAAAGTCAAGTCATAATTGGGCTCATTTTGAATTAAATTCATCCACTGGCGATACAATTCATAGGCAAAAGTCCGCTCCAGATGAGGCATTTTGTTGTCACTATCTTCTGTATACTCTGAGAATCTGATATAATTATCGGTCACTTGAGAAATCGCCTTGAACATCAAATAAAAATGAATAGCATCATCACCAAAAACTGACAATGCAGGGCAATCGTATGGTTTAAACACATTACACATAAAGCTATATTCGTTAATATCCACAATCTCTAATTTTCCTCTTTGTTTCACTTATTTCATACGAATCTGAAGTATGCTCTTGTAGGAACTTCTTATAATAGACTACAGCATTTTTACAATCACCTTTTTCCTTATAAATATCAGCAACAGCCAAATACCCATGCTCCCATCCATATTCTTGATAGACGTGTTTTTTGAATATATCTATCGCACGATTAACATCACCTATAGAAATACACGCATCAGCAATATACTCTAAAAAACATCCCATGTAACCTTCAAAATCACATTTATCCAGCCCTGTTGTACCCCATCTTATGACATCAGTATAGAGTTTTTTATTATGGTACTTTCCTGTCAATTCCAATATGACAGAATCATAGTCAGGATGGTATTTGTTCCATATCAACAATATTCTAATTGCTTTCGAAATATCATTCCTGAAATGAGAATATATACCTGCTTGATTCATATCACAACCTGCGCCATCTGAAGCACAAGGACACACCAAATCAAATGATTGCCTGTCAATTTTTTCCAAGTTTTTATAGAGTGTATCAAACCAATAATTCCTCTCAATACTATCTTTGTCTGTAAACTTAGACGTACACATTCTTTGGTGACACAATTGAGCTTGAGCATTAATATCCCCTTCAAATGCTTTTGAATACAACTCATTTAACGGTTCCAAATCAACTTGAACTGAGCTATTCGAACCTACACTAACAGTAATTCTCTTTTCAACACTCTTATATCCGAAAGGTGCCGTAATCATTAAAACATGTTCCCCTGTTTGCACATCCTTTATATCATCAAGATTCGGCACTTGTTTTCCATCTAATAGAACAATTGCCTCTTTAACGTTGGTCAGAACAGAAATATTTCCTTTAGCACGCTTTAGTGATGGAATTGATATTGCCTTATTATCTTTCTCATCAAGTGAAATTGATTGGGAAGCCGATAAGAATCCATCTAATTTTGTCTCTATCTTATATGTACCTGCAGGTAGTTTTCCTTTCCATGAGCCAACACCTACTTCTACTCCGTCAACGAATATATGAGCACCACTTGTCTGACTAACTATTTCTACGTCTGCCATCAAGGATTCTAGTTCTGCCCTGACAGTTTGCGTCTCTTTTCCTATTTTGATAACAGAGCCATAAGATCTATAACCATTACATTCTATTTTATATAGGTGCTCTCCTTTTGGTAGTAGAAGCCTATAACCTCCATCACCATTTTCATTGTCTATTAGCAAATCGTCAATATAAACTTTGGCATTACGTGGCTTTACATCTATTACCAATAGATTCTTAACTGGATTCAGTTTCACTTCTTTCAGTATAATATTATAAGTTGCTTTTGAAACGATTTCTTCTATTCCATAGTCAGGAAAGTTCACAACAATTGGAATAAGCTGTGGGCGCTTAATTATTAGCTGCTTGCAGCCTTTAGCCATAAATACTTTGTATTCATTATTATCAAAAGTAAAATTCCCTTCCACTTCGCCTGCAAAACACAAATCTGAATACATTGATTGTATTTTAACCAACCCACAAGGATGGCCATTTCTATCTATCGGAGCATGAAATGCATCGCTACCAGATACAGATTCCTTCATCTCTACAATCTTTATTCCTTGGGCATATGATGTCACAACAAACAACACCATAAATGCAATACATATACTGAGTCTCTGTTTCATATATAGCTTTAATCTTCATTTAACAAGTCCAAAATTGCTTTATTCATCCATTCTCCTTGATTATTAATTATTGCATTCTTCAGGATAGACACATTACAAGTATTATATTTACTATCATCTTTATTAAGCCATTGAAGTGCAGAATTAACATTTTTATCAACACCTCTTCCATGGTAATAATGCCATGCCACCCAAGCATTTGATTGCCACCAATTATCTTCAGCTGCAATTTTCGCCCAGAAAAAAGACTGAGAAAAGTCTTGTTTAATTCCATTACCGGTCAGAAAACATTCCATTAAGTGATAACTTTCATTGTTAAGCCAAGATCTAACACAAAAATCATTTCGATCTAATAGTATCTTCTTTGTCCAATATATTTCTTTTGAAAGGCTTCTTTCTATATTTACATTATCATTTTGCAGATCCTCTATTTTTATAGACCAGGAATTATCTTCTATACAATCATCAAGCCACGAAGTCACAGTTTCACCTTTTACAATTTCTTCAACACCATATCTATAAAGATCCACCAATAACCTTATGGCTAATGTGTTACCCTGTTCCGCTCGGATTTGAAGTCTTCCAAATGAAGTGGGATTTAAATTTTCATTTATCAAAACATCTTGATTTTCACTAATTTTCAATGTGCGCTTCAGCGGTTTATAGTTCTCATGCTTAATCTCTAATTCATATTCTCCGATGGGTAAATCTATCACCCACGGAGTTGTTCCGACCTTCTTGCCGTTCAAATACACCTCACAATTATCTAACTTGTTCTCTACGCGAAGTGTTCCCGTTATGGCTTTCATACCCTGAAAATCAACAGATGTTTCTTCCCCATCCATCAGTTCTATAGTCTTTGACAACAAATGGAATCCTTCTTTTCTTGCCTCAATCGTACATTTACCCGGTAATATATAGCCTTCCCATCTTCCAACACCTTTCTGTTCACCATTGACGATAATGTCAGCATCTCTAGTTTTGCAACTAATGCTCACTTTAGTAAAGAACTCCGTCAAGTCCACATTGATGGTCTTGGCATTCTTGTCAATTTTCACCATCTGATTGTTAATGCTGAAGTCTTTCAACTTTACAGTATAATAATGCGTACCATATGGCAATGACATAGTATAGGCTCCACCAGCCCCATCTGCAATCTGTCCATCTATCAATAGCATCGCATTAGAAGGCTTGATGTTGAACACAGCCATACCTTTCTTGCTGTCATCAACCTTCGCCTTTTTCTTGTTGACTTTCACTTTCAACTCATACGTCGTAGACGATGCCACTTTCTTGGTGCCATAGTCAGCAAACACGATGGTAGTTGGCAGATAGTCTGGATGCTTTATACCTAATCGTTTTGAGCCGTTAGGCATATACACCAGATATTCACTTCCCGTAAACTGCACATCGCCCATCACATTGCCCTCAAACTCGGCTCCAGGTTCCTTCAAGGCCACCTTCACCAGCCCGCACACAGTACCATTTATATCCTTTCTCGGACTTGTCACCGCCGTCTGGTCTTTCTCCAACGGCTCAAACTTCTTCACCTCAATGTCTTGGGCATTCAAAATAAATGATGCCATAAAAATCATGGGCAACATAACAAACAATCTCTTACTCATCGCATTCCCTTAAATAAAAATGTCATTAATCACACTACGTTTCTTATATAGTTTAACCATCCCGAAAAATCCTTTTCTCGCTTGGATGTGTTCTTTGTTTTTGAGTATAGATTCAACTTCTCGTATTTTTATTCTACATTTGAATCTATTCTTGTCGTTATCATTACACAAGTCGTTGATTGCATCTAGGATTTTTACTCTATCTTCTTTTGAAATAGTTTCATCACAAGAAATCAACTTTCTTAACCTCCGTGAATATTTCTTTTGCTCTAATGTTATTATCATAAAATGCATTATTAAATATCAAAATCACTTAAACTAAACACTTCGTCCTTGGGAAGGGGCTTGCCTCCTATTTTGTCGGGCTGCCAGGTGCGGACGTGGATTTGAGGGGCATTCTCGTTGGTAAAGTCCCAAAGGAGGAAGAGGTAGCCATCATCATGGTAGCGACCGCTGGTCCAACCTTGCAGGAGGGTGACACCATAGAAATTAGGATTGACAGGGTGGCGCATCACTTCAATCTCATCGAATGTCACCTTTATATAGCTATTACGGGCAAAGACGCCACGGAGGTTCTTGATATATTGCTCCTTTGACTGCTTGTTGTATTGTATTTTCTGAGAGGTAAAGCCCTCGGCATGCTTGGTGGTGATGACCTTACCGGTGATTATCAGGGCGTCGTCACTGAATACCTGATTGAGGAAATTGATGTCCTTCTGGTTATAGGCCGTACGGAACTGCTCCACATAGTCGAGGATTAACTGACGACGACGGAGGTCTGTCAACTCCATATTGGCCTTGATGACATTCATGTAGAGGTTCATGGAGATACTGAGGTAGAAACTCTCCACATTACCCTGACGGTCGAAACTGATGACAGCCTCCTGATATTCATCCTCACCAAACTCACGTTCGCCAGTAGGCTTCATCATCAGGGGAATGTTTCGGACTTGATAGCCTGTACCTGTTGTGATGCAATGCTCTATGATTTCCGCATCAGTACACTCAAACGGACAGTTCTCCCAAAGCATCGCCATCGACTGCTGCACACGACTTCCGATATTTCCCATCGCGGAGAAGTTCAGACTGCGTCCTGCATCCTGGGCATTGTTGATTTCTGTCAGCATACGACTAACGCTGCTCTCTATCTTCGACTTGACAGCAGCATCGTCGATACCATCTGAAACAGTAAAGCTGACATCTTCTGCTTTGACTACTATTGCGGCAAGCAAAGCCACAAGTAATAATAGTTTTCTCATACTTCTATCATTTTAGTTGGAACCAGATAGCTCCACAATTTTTATAGTTCTTTACGTTATCCTCTTTGAGCGTATTCAGGTTATACTGGACTGATCCTGTCTTGCGAAGCAGAGCGGAGATATTACCCTGCTTATCATAGACGAACAGATGACAATCCTCGTCTTTAGGCATCGTGGCGTATTTGCCATAGTTAGCCAGCCTGCCCTTGCTCTTCAGTCCTTTGATATATGGCTCCACATCGTAGAAACTTCTCACCTGTTTCATCTGCTTTTCCTCAGATGTCAACTCCAAAGCAGGAGCGTCTGCCTCGGCAGGTTTCTCTTCTGTCACAATGATGGCAGGGGCTGGCTCAATACTGTCGGGGCGTTTCACTGGAGAAACCTCCAGCACCGTCACCTCACTCTTGTCCGCAACAGGCATGATGTCGCTTTTCCTGACATAGACAAAGGCACGATAAAGTTCACCTCTACGAGTGTCAAGCTGCAAGAAATGCTCCTTTGCCTTGACGATACACACTTCTATACCCTCATCGGGATGTTGCCCACGAACCCACTCTCCGACTTTCATCTCAAGGATAGCACGAGCATTGGCGTATGCTTCGCTGAGGTCTTTCGTGGTAGATTCAGCATAGATATACATCGTATCGCGCTTCACCTTGTTGATGCTCTTTGCAACATCCGCTGCTGTCTGCGCAAAACAGGAGAGGGGCAGACATATAGCGAGTAATATTCCTACGAACAGTCGTCTCATTGCCATTTTATCTTTTTATGTGTAGTTGATTCTTTCTGATACAAGTCCTTCACATTGTGGATGGGGATAAAGGGTGTCATCCTCACCTTCAGCACAGCATTCTGATCCGTGTCAAACTTATCAGGGATGACAACGGAAAGCAGATGATGACAGCCAAGTGCCTTGTTCTGGGCGATGACAAGAGCCAGAACTCCGTCCTCACGCTGTTCCTCTACAGCAAAGAACACCTTCATCCCCCATTCCGCACAATAGTTGAGCCACTGACTGAGTTGAATGGTATAGTTGATGGTGGTCATACCATAGACAGACTGCTCGACATACATACGATAGTCTGTATCGGCGATAAGCCCATGAAAGAGGTTGGCAGCAGAATAGTCCAGACGGTCCTTGCCGAATACAGGCAGGTAGGTTTCACGTACCTTATTATAATATAATGCATCGGTAAGACTGGCCAGTTCGAGACTGTCGCCTGGTGTCTTATATACCATGCTGTCTATCTGCACCAATTCTGACGGAGTGCCCATCGAGTCTGTCCGCTGTGGGGCTGCTACTATCATATCCTTGAAATGCTTCAAGGCCTCATCTTTCTGCATCCCTAACAATAGGTCGTACTGAGCAGGGAATACAATGGTGATGAAAGGACTGCCCGCCTTCATCCAACAGACTTCGTAATAGCGGTCATGAAGATTGAGGGAGAAGGGCATGGTGTCGCAGACCTGAGAGAGATCGGATGGGCGCCCCTTTCGGAAAAAGACCTTATCATCTGCCATCTTTGTCTGAACAGAAGTCGCTTTCAGTGAGGACAACTGGCTGAAGTAACGTTCAAGGAAGTTCATCACAACTACTTGCGACTTTGGGGCAGCAGCCTTCACCTCAGGGCTGAACAATTTCAGACCCTGAGATGAGGCCGATATACAGCCCATCGCCATCAGCATTATGACAACCAATCGATGCACCATCTTCAATCTTTCAATTCTTCAACTCATAATTATCTTCCAATAATCACGCTACCTTTCACCTGATTGTCGGCACCATACCAGATGCCTTGTACCAGATGCCCGTCTGCCCATTCACCAATCACATAGTCGCCTGCCTCAGCCACGCGTTTCTTGGGATCCTTGCTGTCGATGACGTGAGAACTGTTAAATACCATCCGGCCATTCACGTCGTTAGGCCATGTGCCCTTGAAGGTGGCATAGCCAAGATTCTTCGAGCCTGCCTTTGGTGCGGGCTTCGGAGCAGGAGCAGGCTGTGCTTCCTTAACAGGAGCCTCCTTCTTTTCTGCCTTTGCAGTCTCAACAGCAGCCAGACTATCCTTCAGACGCTGATTCTCAGCCGCCATCTGTGCTGCCTTGATGCTGTCGCTATCCACAGGAGCAACCGTCACAGGTTCCTGTTTCGGTGTTTCTTCTCCGCTACCACTCATAGCAATGATACCGCCAATGATGGCGAGAACCACTACAGTACCAGCAATGATACCTATAAGTTTACCATTACCACCTTTCTTTGGAGGAGGGCACTCTCGCAGAGGTTTTCCACATTCAGCGCAAACGAAATCTTTACGAGCAGGGATCTCTTGCACTTCTTTTGACTTACATTTTTCACAATTGTCATTCAGACAGATTCCGTATCTGAACCTTATTCTATCATTATTTCTTGTCTGTGCCATAATCATTAATAATTATATGGGTTAATACTAAGTTTACATCATTGGTGGAGGGGTCGGACCACCCATTGGTGGCAATGGCGGCATGGCAGGCGCTGGCGGAGCAAACAAAACCTGTAATGCAGGAACCTGACTGGCAGGTGCCCATGCAGGCATACCTTCCATCCATACCATACTCTGTGGTGTCAGTTGTCCACCCTGAACCATCTGCTTACACATATCCATATTATAAGGGCCATATTGTTGCCCTGCCACTGCAATGAACAGTTTGATTTCAGGCTGCGGCGCAACAGGAGGTGGAACGGGCGCTGCACCAGGCATTGGTGGAGGAACCGCAGTCCCTGCTTGGGTTTGTGGGGCCACAGTCTGTGCTGCATATATAGGCTGACCAGTGGCCTGCTGTGCAGCGAGTGCCTCTTGAGCAGCCTTGGCTGCAATTTCCTCAGCATTGTCAACAGCAAAGAGAGATGGCAGCTGACTGCCGTCACCCTCGCTATGGAGCAGGATTGCATTTGCTGCATCTGTTGCAGGGTTGCCAGTATGAAGGAATCGCTCATATCGTTCCTTATAGGGTTTCATCCAGTCAATAGCACGGATGGGGAAGCAATAGGCAACGGTGATGATAGAAAGTTCATCCTTGCGAGGACTCTTCCGATTCACAACGATAGTCGTGCGAGCCGTACTCTGATTAAACGAGTTCTTAAAGGCGTCTTCCAGTTTATCTGCGAATTTCTTCAGTCCCTCATTGTCATCTGGAGAAGGAATAGATACAAGAATCGTTTTCTTGTTAATACTTGCTGGGTTAGTAGGACTCAGATTTCCTTCATTATTACGTAGATGCAACTGAATCTGATCATTGTTCAGCTTCAAATATACGCCACTCTGATTGACAATCTTTGAAGCAAATGCCTTGATATCGTCCTCCGTCTTCAGTTTCTGCTGAAGTTGTGTCAATATATTCAGGCCGAGCACCTTCTTATCACTCTCAGCTTTCTCGTCATGTTTTGTCTTGACAATCTGAGACAGTTTGATGTCAAAGGCATCCTTGATATCATCGACGCTGATGTCAGTAGCCAATCTGCCAAAGTTGATGAAATCACCTTCAGGAAGGACACTCTCACGAATCTGGCGGGCAATATTAGGCATGTCTACCTTGTCAACCTTGAGTTCTACCTCAAACTCGCTCATGGTCTCATCCTCACTCACCTCAATGATAGCCCCCTTCATATCTTCTAGGCCCTTATTGACTTTGCGCTGTGCAGTAACAAGGCGTTCTGTCTCATCGATGGCATCATTAATCTTTTGGCCAAACGCAGAAATGTCGGCGTCCATCTTGCCAAGTTCAATATAGATACGGGCAGCAAGTTTCTTTGCGAATTCCCAAGCCGCCAACATGGTCTTGGAAGTATAATAGTCCGTCAAAATCTCCTGATGCTCGGCATAGCGCTTTGCACCTTTACCAATCATATTCTGCAAAACGCCAAGACGACTCCATTCAGATACATTGGCACTGCGATCATCATCTACAGCCTCGAAGTTCTCTTTTTCTTCTTTCGACTTAGACTCTAAATCTGTACGAATTTCTGTTACCTTTTCCAAAAGCAGTTTTGAGACCTTCTGAAGTTCTACTATAGAGACATCGCCAACTTTCCATTTCTCATACAACTCTTTCTCAATGGTATGACGAACTTCCTTTGCAATCTCTGGGAGCGCACGCTCTTTCCCTGTAAAGAAGGCTTCCACACCCTCTTCACGGAAATGGTTGGTGTAAAATTCACCCATGATATTGTCCAACTCATTAAGCGGATTACTGGCTTTCTTGGCTTCTTCAGCATAGCCTATCGCCTTGTCGTGCCAATAGTCATTAAAACGGGGATAGTCTGCATCTGACTCCAATACTTTCAACTCGTAGGTAAGATGCAGGTCGTCAAGCATCCATTTCTGTAAGATATCGCTGTTCAGATAATCCTTGCGGTAGTCCTTATTCCGCTCTTCATTGACAAATCCCTGGTTTTCACGCCAGTTGTTATACTTGAACTGATAGAGTACACTCTCACCAACTGTATAAGTGATATGCTTCAATACTCTCAGTTCAGGATACATCACTCGCTTGATACCGAAGGAATTAACCTTCTTAGTACGAGCAACTGCAATGCGGCCATCAGGTCCTGGATTTGCCGTCTCGTCATATTCCAAAGCGAAGTCATCCATGTTCTCAAAGTTATAGGCACGGATGATGTCGCTATTAATCTGGTCTTCCTCATTAATAAAGAAGATACGTGCAAAAATATAGTCGCTGACTATTTTGGGCAGCTCTTGCAGAGAGTTTATAGTCAGGCCATTTTCATTGACATTGCTATATACAGTCAAACCATCCGCCACGCCCTTTACGCGGTCATTGTAATAGTGAGCCTCTCCGCCTCCCGTCACGTCCTGTGGGAACCAACGGCCAGCTTGCAAGGCATTCAGTTCATTCATAGCAGCATAGCCATTCTGATAGTAGCGTCCCTGATCCATATCACTCTTTGGCAGATTCATCTCTGGAATCATGGCGTAGACAGAAATCTTAGCATCAGGGAATGCCTTACGACTCTGGATAATCACATCAATAATGGAACCAGAACCTGTTCCTCCACAAAGACCAGCAAAGATGTGAATATTGGTATTACTGGAATCACCAGATATCTTCTCACACCGTGCATAGGCATCACGCAGACTGTTCACATATCCGACCGCATTTGCCGCAAAGAGCAAACGTCCCGCACGTCGCTTTTGCCCTGCAGCCTGACCCAAGGAACCAATAGCAGACTTGACTGCTGTAACGTTACTGACAATACCCTTTACAGATGGATAATTGCCGATATGGTCAAGTATATGCTCAACATCTACAGCTTTAATATTTAAAAACTCATTTCTCGTGAAAGAAGCATCCTTTCCCATCACTCGGAAATCAGGACGAGCCTTGCCGTCTTGCGGCATCATCTCGTCTGTTGAATCTACATAGAGAAGAGCTACGGGTTGTTTCTTACGGATTTCATCATCGTGAAATTCCTCAAACATTCGCATTTTGAAAGCACGGAGAATCTTGCCTCCCGTACCTCCCAAGCCCACAAGAATGTGGTTACTGTTACAAAAACTGGTTGTACTCATAATATTTATTGCTTTTGTTAATCTTATCTTCTCGGTCTCCTACTGACACGTTTCCTGTCGTACTGGATTCGTTCTCGCCTTAGATTTGTATAGTTCTTGGATAAAGACCTAATTACCAGAAATGCCCCAACTGCAACAAAGCCTAAGCACCACAATATACGACGGAAGATGTACCAGCGCATAAAGGAACGCAGTTCCTGAGCAATCGCAGCAGGCAACTGACTTGCCGTAAAGCCAGAGAACTCACCGCCACCTATATAATATTCCAAGATAGGGAACTCGTCGATGATTGCGTCAATAACCTCTGAAGCCTGAGCCTGAGATACTTCATCTTCAGGAGAGTAGGACTGCACCAGTGCAGTGATTTGTTGCTCATATTCATTCGTCATACTGATGATTTTCAGGGAGCCAACTATCAATACGCATTGGAAAGACAGGAACAGGAACAACACAGCACCCACCAAATAACTGACTGGCGAAAAAGTGGCATCCTTATACCAACCCTTGATGAGGAACACAAACAAAGCCATACAGGAAATAGCAATGAGCACTCCCCATATCACACTGCTAAAAGAGTATCTAAGTATCTCAAATAGAACCATAGATGGTATATCTCTGCCCGTTATGGCTCATGTCACAGGCAACTTATTGTTTCAGGTTAGGCATAAAGAGAAGTGTGAGCCAATTAGAACTATACTCTCCGTTTGGCTCTGGACTGCCTGTATGTGAATATAGAAAACAGCTCACACCCCAGACAGTATATATACATAGGTATATAATCTATCAAGGGAAGAGCGTTTCTTGTCTATCCCAACATACAGTGAATTGTCCAGATTCAACGGATGGAACAGCGCTAAACGCTTCTTCAATATGTCTGCCGTCCTTACGGAACGACGCAACAAAGATAAGAATTATTCAGCAAACAACGCTCAATGTGGGCTGTATTTTAACAATATTTATTTCAGCGTCTGTATCTGCACGGTACCGCCCTTGGACGTGAAGCGCATCTGGGGGCCACGATAGTTCTTGGGGTAGACCACACAGATGTCGCCGGTGCCTTCCCAAATCTCTACACCACCGTTGAGGCCGGTCTGCTTAAGCTCGCCGTTGTACCAGATCATCACCGTGCCATGACTCAGACAGTTGGAGGGTTGAGAGCCCTGAAAATAGGCTGTCCCA
>ODAJ012172336.1_pt1 | contig 12180 bp, 13 predicted proteins | sample 1539241 | NCBI WGS metagenome assembly ODAJ01 (sample SAMN02144231, study PRJEB22623) | gut metagenome | biome: sheep rumen | host: Ovis aries | place: New Zealand | reverse complement strand
TCAGGGCACAAAACACGTCTCATGCAGTCTCCGACGCGCCTTCGGCGCTATAAAACGCTTTTATAGCGTTTTATGGGAGACTAGTATGATATTCTTTTCCGCCGGGCGCGATATTCAGCGCCCCTACGGCAGGAACAGACTTTTGTCACAGCTCCATTTTTGTTGCCGTACTCTCATCCGCGGCCGACGAAGAAGTAGCTCCAGCCCGCCTCGGACTTGCTGAAATCCACCTCCGTGTCCGTCACGCGCACCTCCAGCTCCCGCGCGATGTGCTCGAGCGTTTCGATGCTGTCCTCGCCTCCGACGGAGACCGCCCAGCCCTCGCTGTCGTTGACGAGGATCACATAGTTGAGCGAATAGCTCTGTGTCGTCGTCTCGACCTTGAGCACCCGCACGCCGTCCCAGTCCTCCTCGGCCAGCGATCTCGTCTCCTGCGCGTACAGCATCAGCCGCTTGGCGGGGTAGGAGGAAATAACCTCGATCTGATACGGGATACCGAAGATCCCGGCCTCGTGGTAGGCCTTCGCCGTCGCCTCCGTGCGCAGATCGCAGGAAGAAAAGCGGTACCAGCCCTCGGCCGCGTGCTCGCCGCGCTTTTCGTACTCGAAATCCGTCCCCTGCTCCGGCAGCCAGACGTCCGGCTCCTCCGGCAGCCATCCGGGCCTGAACTCCGCCTCATAGCGCGGCCCGTCGCTCTCGTCGAAGAGGATCAGCTCGGTCGTTCCGGTGAGATCGGCCTCTCGCCAGACCGCCTCGCCCGTCCTCTGATCCTCGTAGCGGCCGGGCGCCGTGATACGTTCCCCTTCTTCCACCGGGTGCACCCGCCAGCCGAAGAGGCCGGTCGCATAGGCCGTCACGCCCAGCGCCAGCAGCAGCGCGGCGGCCGCCGCGAGCGGTGCGATCCGGCGCCACGCGCCGTGCCTCGGTGTGCGTTTGATTCCGTTTTCCGCGATTTTTTTCATGGTCAGCTCCTTGATGTTCTCCGTGGAGGCAAGCGAAAGCTCCTCCAGCCGGACGGAGCCATCCGAAACGGCGTCCATCAGGTCAGTGATTCTAAACTTCATGTGTGCCGCCTCCTTTCAGTTGAATACAGCCGTCAGACGGTGCCTGAGCCTGCCGCGGCCCCGGGCGAGCTTGGTTTTCACCGTGCCCTCGGGCAGAGCCATCGCCTCGGCGATCGCGGCGACGGTCTGTCCGTAATAGTAGTGGCGCAGAAAGATCTCCCGCTCCGGCTGCGGCATGGAGAGCACCGCCTCCCGCACCAGCCGGTCGCGTTCGGCGTCCAGGAGCTCAGCCTCCGGCGTCCGCGGATCAAGGACGATCAGCTCCTCGTCCAGCGGCAGCGTCATTCCCTGCTCCCGGCATTTGCGCCGCGCGAGATTGCGCGCCACCGCCGCGAGCCAGGCCTTCAGCGAGCCGGGCCGAACCTTCTCCGCGCTGTTCCAGAGGGCCAGAAACACGTCCGAGGCCACTTCCTCGATGTCCGCCGCGCTCATGCCGCCGCCGACCGCGTGATCGATCACCGTGCTGACATAGGGCGCGTAGCGGTCCATCAGCCATTCCAGCGCCTGCTGCGATCCGCCCTGCAGCTCGCGCAGAGCCGCCGCCTCTCTCATGCTCTCCACCTCCAACCCAGTATTGCTTCCCAACGATCGTTTCGCTATATCATACCAAATCGCGGCCAAACGGTTTCATCTTTTTGAAAAAAACGGCGCTCCGCAGCGGAGCGCCGTTCGATATTGACTGATTTCGAATTACTCGATCCATGCCCTGGTCTGCTCGCGCAGCCACTCGGCCCATTCGCCGATGCCCTCGCCGGTGCGGGAGGAGATCGGGATGATCTTCATATTGGGATTGAGGCGGTGGACGTACTCTTTGCATTTTTCGATATCAAAATCGAAATAGGGCAGCACGTCGATCTTGTTGATGAGCAGCACGTCGCAGATGGAGAACATCAGCGGGTACTTGAGGGGCTTGTCGTCGCCCTCCGGCACGGAGAGGATCATCGCGTTCTTCACGGCGCCGGTGTCGAATTCCGCCGGGCAGACGAGGTTGCCGATATTTTCGAGGATGGCAAGGTCCACGTCCTCCACGCCGAGGCCCTCCAGGCCCTGCTTCGTCATGCCCGCGTCGAGGTGGCACATGCCGCCGGTGTGCAGCTGAATGACCTTCACGCCGGTCTTTTCGATGGTCGCCGCATCCACGTCGGAGTCGATGTCGGCCTCCATGATGCCGATGCGCACTTCGTCCTTGAGCGCCTCGATGGTGCGGCGCAGGGTGGTCGTCTTGCCCGAGCCTGGCGAGGACATGAGGTTTAACAGAAAGGTGCGGTTCTTTTTGAGCTCGGCGCGCAGCTTGTCCGCCTCGCGATCGTTATTTTCAAACACGCTCTGCTTGATCTCTAAAATGCGATAGCCTTCCATATCGGTTCCTCCGTATCAAAAAAGTACTGGAAAAAGTGTATCACAATCAGCGCAGCAATGCAAGCGCGGCGCGGAAGCTGCGCTCAAATTCCGTCCCGGCGTTCAGGTATCCGCCGTCCGCGTCCGGCAGGAAAAGGCGGCAGCGCAGGGACACCAGCGCGAGGCCGTCCGCCGCGTCCACGTCCGGCACCGTGGCCGGCGCGAGGCCCGCGGCCAGGGCGGCCTGCGCCGCGCGCCCGTCCGCATAGAGCCAGGAGAGAAAGCGCGCCGTCTCCTCCGCGTCGGCCCCCGGGCCGACAGCGAGGCCGCAGAGCCGCGCGTCGATCAGGCTGTCGCAGCCCTCCAGCGGCGGCAGCGGCTGCACCGCAAGCCCCTCGGGCAGCTCACCCGCCAGCGCCCGGCTGCTGCAGAAGCCGCAGCGGAGCGTTCCCTCCGTCACGGCGGCCAGCACCGGGCCGTCGAGCGCGGCGAGGCCGCCCTCAAAGGCCGCGTCGGCCAGCAGATTGTAATAGTCCCGGTACGCCTCGTTCTCCAGATCCTGCTCGCGCATCGCGTAAAAGGGCGCGCCCTTTTGCTCCATCGCGCAGGCAAAGAGCCGCGCGAAGGAGTCGGCGGAGCACCAGGGCTCCCAGCGGCGCCGCCCGTAGTCCGCGGCCGCGGCGAAGAGCTGCTCCATCGTTTCAAGGCTCTCGATCTCCGCGCGCTCTTCCTCCCGCGTCAGCAGCACCGGTGCCTCCGCGCCGAGCGGAAAAAAGCCGCCCTCGGCGGCACCCGGCGCGTCCGCAAACAGCGGCGCCAGCTCCGGGCGAAGATTTGCGGCTCCAAGCCGTTCCCCTTCCAGCAGGCGCAGCGCCGTGCGTTCATCGCACAGCAGCAGCTCCGGCTGTTCCTCCGCGAGCGCCTCCGCCAGCTCCTCCGAGCCGGAAAAAACGCGCAGCGAGAGCGAAACATCCCGGTTCTCCGCGTTATATTCCTCTGTCAGCTTTCCCAGGGCCCCGCACAGCGGCTGATCCTCCGCCATCCACAGCCGCAGCACCGTCTTGACCGGCTCCGGCGTGGGCTCGCTTGTCGGCTCGCTCGTCGGCGCGGGCGTCTGCACGCTCTGCGGCTCCGGGTCCGGCTCCCGGGCCGGCTCCGGGGCACAGCCGCCGAGCAGCAGCGCAAGAGACAGCAGCAGCGCGGGAAGTCCCTTCCAGACTTGTCTCATGGCATCCTCCATGGGCTTCCGTTTTCCTTACTTATACCATAATTATTCCGCCTTGACAAGGCTTGCCCTTTTCCGCTATACTCTCTGGGAAAAAATACAGGAGGCGTCTGATGGAGATCCAGGCAGTTTTTTACGATATGGACGGCACGGTGCTCGACACGCTCGAGGATCTGAAAAACGCGGTCAACGCGGCGCTCACGGCCTTTTCGCGCCCGACGCTCACGCTCGAGCAGGTGCGCGCCTATGTGGGCAACGGCTCGCGGCGGCTCATTGAGCTGGCTCTGGGCGAGGGCGCGGACGAGGACGAGATCGAGCGGATGCTGCGGTGGTACAAGCCGTACTATGACGCGCACTGCCGCATTCAGACCCGGCCCTATCCCGGCATCCTGCCGCTGATGGCGCGGCTGCGCGACGCGGGGCTGCGGCAGGCGATCATCTCCAACAAGCCCGATTCCGCCGTGCGCACGCTCGCCGCGGATTTCTTCCCCGGCCTTGCGGAGCTGGCCCTCGGCGAGCGCGAGAGCGAGGGCGTCCGGCGCAAGCCCTGGCCCGACCTGCTGGACGCTGCGCGCACGCAGATGGGACTCGAGCGCAGCGAATGCCTCTATGTCGGCGACTCGGAGGTGGACATTCAGACCGCCGCGAACGCCGGGCTGCGCTGCGTATCCGTCACCTGGGGCTTTCGCAGCCGCGAGCAGCTGCTCGCCGCCGGCGCCGAAACGCTCGTGGACAGCCCCGAGGAACTGGGGGACTTAGTTTTTAGTTTGTAGTTTTTAGTTTGTAGAAGAACAGATCGGCGCAGCGTTTTAAATGGCAGAAACGCCGGGGCTGTTATTGGTAGAACAGATGTTTCAAATCCGCCTCACAAAAAACTAAACTCTAAAAACCAAGTAAACGAAGATTCAATGCCGCGAGAGTGATTTGCGAGGATTTTTTCGTCACAATGAAGGTGAAAAAACGCAGGCATACTTTGTGTATGTCAAGTTTTTGAGACAAAATTGTGGCGGAAAAAGACCGCAAAGCGCCGAAGCGGTTTTGGCTCTTCGTTTACATAAAAAACCTCTTTGAAAAGCCACAGCTTTTCAAAGAGGTTTTTTCTTGATCTGCGCCCAGGGGCGGGGGTAGTTCGGCGGCGTGTCGCCGGTCTTGCGGATGACGACGACCGAGTGGGTAACGTCGGTGCCGGGGACGGTATAGGGCACAACACGTTCAAGCCTGCCGCCGAGAAGGCGGATGGCCTGCTTCGCCTCGCTCACTTCTTCGCCGCAGTCCGGGCCCTTCATGGCCAGAAAGACGCCGCCCTTTTTCACCAGCGGCAGGCACAGCTCGCACAGCACGCGCAGCCGCGCCACCGCGCGCGAGCTCGCGGCGTCAAAGGCCGCGCGGAACTCCGCCGGGGCCTCCTCGGCGCGGGCATGGACGCACGCAACGTCGGCAAAGTCCAGCTTTTCGCAGCACTCGCGCAGAAAGCCGATGCGCTTGTCGAGGCTGTCGAGCAGCGTCAGCTCCAGCTCCGGGCGGGCGATCTTCAGCGCGAGCCCGGGAAAGCCCGCCCCGGTGCCGACGTCGATCAGGCGCGGGCCGGGCAGCTCGCACAGGCTCAGCAGCGCCGCGCAGTCGAGAAAATGCAGCCGCGCGACGTTCTCTTCCCCCTCAATGGCCGTCAGATTCATGACGGCGTTTTTTTCCGCCAGCGCGTCGGCATAGACGCGGTAGCGCCGCAGCGCCGTGTCGTCCAGCGGCAGCCGGAGCGCGGCAAAGCCTTCGCGCAGGGTCTCTTCCAGGCTCATAGCTATCCTCACATAAAAAATTCGTGCTGGCCGATGGTGGTCACATAGTTGTAGTATTCCCAGAGCCAGCCGTCGTCCGCCAGCGCCGGGGCGATGAAATAGAGGCTGTCCCCCACGGTTTTATATCCCTCGAGGGCGATGCAGGCGGCGATGACCGACTGCGCGCCCGCCTCTTCATAGATGCTCCCGTCGTAGACCGGCGAAAACTGTACGCCGTTTTTCGTGTCGAAGATCACTTCCATGATCGTATCCGGGAATCTGTCGCTCGCCACGCGGTTGAGCACCACGTTGCCCACGCCGATCATGCCGGTGAAGGGCTGTCCGGCGGCCTCCGCGCTGATGAGACGGCTGAGCCAGAGCAGATTGTCGCTGCCGAAGGTCTCCTCATAGTAGTTCTCGCCGCCCTGAAGGATCTGCGCGTCGCGCAGGCTCAGCTCGACGGCGCTCAGATCCGCCTCGATCTCGGCGCGCAGGCCGAAGATCTTCTCGATCAGCGCGACCGGGAAGAACACGCGCCCCTCCGCGGCGAGGACCCCGCGCAGATTGAGCAGATAGCGTCCGTTGACAACGACGTAGCTCTCCCCGACCACCGCCTGCAGCTCAAGGCCCCTGGCGGCAATGATCGCTTCCTTTGTTTTTTTGTTATAGGCCTCCGCCGCGTCCATGCCCAGATAGGCGCAGACGTCTCCCACGGACAGATACAGCTCCTGTCCGTAGCGGTAGGCCCGCCCGATCAGCAGCCCGTCCGCGTAGACGCGCACCGAGGGGTAGTCCGATAGCTTTGCATCGGCCGTCAGCGTCAGTGCGGCGAGCAGAAAAACACTCAGCAGCAGACAGACGAGCCGTTTTCCGAACAATTTCATGCCTTTTTCCTTTTCCGCGTCGATCTCATGCGCTCGTATTATACCCGATCCCGTTCCGCCTTGCAAGAGGGAAGCTTTGGGCCTCGACAGGATACGCTCGCTTTTGCTTGCTCGGCCAGCGGATAATAGGGTGGAAAGGCGGTGTTTCCATGCACAGGGGAAAGGGATGGCTCGGGCTGCTGCTGACGGCGGTGAGCCTCGCGCTGCTCTGGAGCGCGCAGTACAGGCTCTCGGCGGGGCTGATCCCGGAGTCGGAGCGGATGCGGAACGTGGAGCTGGTCGAGACCGGCGCCGCGCCGGCGACGGAGGAGCTGCCGACGGTGCATCTGCCCGCGCCGAGGCACACGCCGCCTCCCCCGCCCGAGCTGCCGGAGGAGACGCCGGTCCCCTCCCCCGCGCCGACTCCCGCCGAGGAGGCCCCGCCGGAGCCTCCGCTGCTGCCGGACGGCAGCCAGATCCGCGCGACCACCATCACCGGCGGTCTGAGCGTGCGAAACGGCACCGGCTATGAGGTCGATCTCAGCGCCGTACTGGCCGAGGGGCCGCAGCCGCGCCTGCCGGCCGAGGGGCCGCAGATCCTTGTGATCCACACCCATTCCAGCGAGGCCTATACCCCCGCCGGGCTCGACCGCTACGAAGCCAGCGACACCAACCGCACCGAGGATGAGCGCTACAACATCATCCGCGTCGGGGACGAGCTGTGCGCGATCTACGAGGCGGCAGGCCTTCAGGTGATCCACGACCGCGGCGTCTACGACTACCCGAGCTACACCGGCTCCTACGGCCGCTCGGGCGCGGCGATCGAGGGCTATCTGGCCGAATACCCGGACATCGCGGTGGTGATCGACATGCACCGCGACGCGCTCGGCAGCGACGGCGTGGTCTACAAGATCCTCGCCGAGGAAACGGGCGTGGTGGCCAGCCAGGTCATGCTGCTCTGCGGCAGCGACGACAGCGGCCTTGAGCACCCGAACTGGCGCTCCAACCTCTCCCTCGCGCTCTATCTGCAGGACGCGGCGATCCGCGAATACCCGACGCTGATGCGCCCGGTGGAGCTGGTGCCGCAGCGCTATAACCAGCACCTGACCGGCGGCTCGCTGATCCTTGAGGTCGGCAGCAGCGGCAACACCCTGCAGGAGGCGCTGGCCGCGATCCGCCTCTTCGGCGAGGCCACCGCCCCGGCGCTCCTCGCGCTGGTTGAAAACCCAGAGCCGTAGGGGCGCTTCATGAAGCGCCCGCAGAAAAGCCGCGCACTCTTTCTCTTTACAAAAGTGCTGTTTCATGGTAAAGTGGGAGCACGCGAGAGATCATTTTCAAATTTTCTAAACAGGAGGAATATGAGATGAAGAAGTGGGTTTGCCCCGTTTGCGGTTATGTCCATGAGGGCGACACGCCCCCCGAGAAGTGCCCCGTCTGCAAGGTCCCCGGCGAGCGTTTCACGCTGCAGGCCGAGGAGCTGAGCTGGGCGGCCGAGCATGTGCTGGGCGTCGGCAAGGTTTTCGGCGCCGATGTGCCCGAGGACGTGAAGGAGACCATCATCGCCGGCCTGCGCTCTAACTTTGAGGGTGAGTGCAGCGAGGTCGGCATGTACCTGGCGATGGCCCGCGTGGCCGAGCGCGAAGGCTATCCCGAGATCGGCGAGTATTGGAAGAAGGCCGGTCTGGAGGAAGCCGAGCACGCCGCGAAGTTTGCAGAGCTCCTGGGCGAGGTGCTGACCGACAGCACCAAAAAGAACCTGCAGATGCGCGTCGACGCCGAGAACGGCGCCACCGCCGGCAAGTTTGAGCTGGCCAAGCTCGCCAAGAAGTACAACCTCGACGCCATCCACGACACCGTCCACGAGATGGCCCGCGACGAGGCCCGCCACGGCAAGGCCTTCAAGGGTCTGCTGGACCGTTACTTCGGAAAGTAATCTGATCTGCAGCATTTCAGCGGAGCGGCAAAAAAGCCGCTCCGTTTTTCAACTGTCGCTTGTTTTTCTCTCCGGAACTTCAAGCGCCGCTCCCTTCCTTTTCACTCCCCTTCCTGTTATCATGATCCTCGAAAGGAGGGATTCAACATGAATCTGAACGCAAAACAAATGGGCAGCTTCCTGCAGACGGAACGGAAAAAGATGGGGCTGACCCAGTCCGAGCTTTCCGAAAAGCTGAATGTGAGCCCGCAGGCCGTTTCCAACTGGGAGCGGGGGGAAACGCTCCCCGACGTCTCCGTCCTGCTGGATCTGGCCGGGGCGCTGCATTGCTCCGTGGACGCGATCTTGTCCGGCGGCAAAGGCTGCGGGGGCTTTCGCCGTCACATCACCGTTGCCCAGATGCAGGAAGCGCTCTCCGCGCTGGACCGCATCGGCGAGCTGCTGGGCCGGGATCACTTCATCTATCAGTGCATCATTGACGCGCTGAATACGCGCATGAACAGCACGATCGAGGCGTCCTTCGCCGATCCGCACATCTTCGATGTGTTCACCGTAGAGTTCCTGCTCTCCTGCGTCGACAGCGGCGACTATGTCGATCCCAAGGATGTGGAAGCGCATCTGCCGGCGAACCGGGCGCGGGATTATCTGCTGAAAACGATGCGGGAGCACGGCATTTGCTGACGGTTCTGCGCCAAGAAAGCCATCGGGGCGATCCGGATTTGGATCGCCCCGATGATTTATCGTTCCTCTTTTGTTTTCTTTCGGAACACCGGCAGGTGAGACAGCAGCGACAAGAGCAGCATCAGCAGCAATATCAGCGTGATCGGGCGCCCGAAGAGCGCCGCGGCGGGATCGGCGGCTGTGGAGGCCAGGGACATGGCGCGCCGGAAATTCGAATCCATCATGCCGCCGAGGACAAGCCCGAGCGTCAGCGGCGCGACGCTGTAGCCGCGGCGGCGCAGAACATAGCCCAGCAGCCCGAAAACAAGCATCAGCCCCACGTCGAAGAGCCTCGTCTGGCAGGCATAGGCGCCGACGACGCAGAGCACCGCCACCGCGGGCAGCAGGATGCGCTTCGGCAGGCGCAGCACCGCGCCGAGCCGCGGCGCGAGGAGCAGCCCGAGCAGCAGCAGGAACACGCAGCCGAGAAGGCCGCCCGCCATAATGGCGGAAAAGCTCTCTCCCCCGCTCATCAGAAAGGTCGGGCCGGGGCGCAGGCCGTGGACATAGAACACCGACAGCAAAATCGCCGTGACCGCGTCGCCTGGGACGGCGAGCGTCAGCATCGGGATCAGCGCGCCGCCGATGCAGGCGTTATTCGCGCTCTCGGAGGCGACGATCCCCTCCACCGCGCCCTCGCCGAAGGGGCGGCTCGGCTGCCGGACGCCGCGCTTGGCCGCGCCGTAGGCAAGGAAGGAAGCCACCGGCGTGCCCGCGCCGGGCAGCGCGCCGACGAAGGCGCCGATCAGGCAGTACCAGAGCGCGCGCGGCAGATCCTTCAGCAGCGTTTTGAGCGGGATTTTCTCCCGCCGGACGCCGCCGGGGACAGCTTCTGCCTCCCCTTCCGCCGCGGCGCACAGCACCTCCGCGAAGCCGAACAGGCCGACGAGCGCCGGCACGGTGGGGATGCCCGCCTTGAGGTTCTGCACCCCGAAGGTCAGGCGCGGCGTGCCGAGCACGCTGTCAAGACCGATCAGCGCGAGGAACACGCCGAGCAGCGCGCTGACAAGGCCCCGGGCAAAGCTCTTCCCGCTCAGCGTCCCGACCGTCGTCAGCCCGAAGAGTGCGAGCAGAAAGTAATCCATCGGCTGAAACCGCAGCGCGACGGCGGTCATCGGTTTGGTCAGCAGCCCGAGGAACAACAGCCCGAACACGCTGCCGACGAAGGAATAGACCGTCGCGTACAATAGCGCCTTGTAGCTTTCGCCCCGCCGCGCCATCGGATAGCCGTCGAGCGTCGTGACGACGCTGGAGGGCGCGCCGGGGATATTGATGAGGATCGCGGACACCGCGCCGGAAAAAACGCCCACGATGTAGACGCCCATGATCGCCGCGAGGGCGTCCTCGGTGCGCCAGGTATAGGTGACCGACACCAGCAGCGCCGTCGCCATCGAGACCGAAAGGCCCGGGATCGCGCCGACGAAGAGTCCCGCCACCGCGCCGGCAAAGCACAGCAGTACGAAGCGGAGGTCGGTCAGATACGGGAGCAAGCCGGAGATCCAATCCATCGCCGGCCTCCTTTCAGGGCAGCCGCAGCTGCAGCGCGAGGCCGAAGAAGCCGTAGAGCAGCAGCGGCAGCGTGAGCGCGAGCGCGGCGACCGGCCAGGGGCGGCGCTCGCCCAGCAGAACAGTCAGCGCGGCGAGCAGCAGCGCCGTCGCCGGGATGAAATGAAGCACCGGCAGCAGAAAGGCATAGGCCGCGCAGAGCAGCGCCACGCCGAGCACGCAAAGCGCGCCGCCCGTCGTCTGCTTTCCGTCCGTCCCCGCGCTCTCTGTCCGGTGCGCCTCCATGAGCAGCCCGGCCGCTGGCAGCAGCGACAGTGCCGCGATCAGCAGCGGGAAGAGCCAGGGGGAGAGAAACCAGGCCGTCTGCGCCGCCGTGCGCGCAAGACCCGCTGCACTGTAAGCGCCGAGGGCAAGACCGAGCAGGAGGACGCAGACGCCCTCCTGCCGCGCTTTGTTTTTCAGCTTGCCGCGCACCTCGACACCCCGCTCTCCTTAATCACTTGTTCTCACCCGGTCTCGGAATGCCGAATTCCTCCGGGCTGTGCATCGTCGCGCCCGCGTCCGCCATCAGCCAGCAGACCGTGGACTCCCAGTCCGCGTAAAAGGCGCGCATCTCCTCCGGGCTGCGGTATACCTCATAGAGCTTGTCGATGCTGTTTTTCTCCATGAAGGCGACAAACTTGGGATCGGCCAGAGCCTGCCGGCAGCCCTCGCGCAGCTTCTGCTGCACGTCCTCCGGCACATCCGCCGCGACGAGCAGGCTCAGCGGCGTATAGGGGATGGAGAGAAGCGCCTCGCTTCCCGGCAGCAGCTCGCTGAGCGCGGGCACCTCCGGGTACTGCTCCATGCGCTCCGTCGCGCAGACGGCCAGCAGCCGCAGCTCCCCGGCGGCGATGAAGTCCGCAACGGTGGAGAAATTGGCGTTGGTGAACACGACCTGTCCTCCCATGACCGCCACGATGCCGTCCGAGCCGGAGGAATAGGCGGTCAGTGCCGGAAGGTAGCCGAACTGATTCATAATGAGCGCCTGCACATGGCCCGAGCCGCCGGGACCGGTATAGGCCATCTGCACGGCGTTCGGGCGGGCGGCGATCTCCTCGAGCAGCGCGTCGATCGTTTCAAAGGGCGAATCCTTCGCCACAACGATTACCTTCGGGTCGTTGGCGACGACGGCGATCGGGCTGAAATCGGCGTAGCTCATGTCGCTGATTCCCATGACGCGCTGGGTGCCGAGGCTGTCGGCGGCAAAGAGCAGGACCGAGCCGTCATGCGGCGCGTCGAGCGCCGCCTGGCAGCCGATGGAGCCGGAGGCGCCGGGCTGGTTGTCAATGACGAAGCTCAGCCCCATCGCGCGTCCCATGGCCGCGGCGAGCTCGCGCCCGACGAGGTCGGTGGTGCCGCCCGCGCCGTAGGGGACGATCATCGTGACCGTCCGGAAGGGATAGTCCCCCTCGCCCGTTTCTCTGCCCGCAGCGCAGGCCGTCAGCGCCGACAGCAGGCAGAGGATCAGCAGCAGCGCGGTGATTTTTTTCATATCCATACTCCAATCATTTCTTTTCTGCCGGAATCATATCACATTCTCCCTGCTTTTGTAAATAAAAAGTGAGTTCTGACCGTCTGTCCCCTCCCGTAGGGGCGATTCACGAATCGCCCCTGCAGTGCATGCGAACATACTAGTCTCCCATAAAACGCTATAAAAGCGTTTTATAGCGCCGAAGGCGCGTCGGAGACTGCATGAGACGTGTTTTGTGCCCTGAGG
>ODAJ012154438.1_pt1 | contig 12184 bp, 4 predicted proteins | sample 1539241 | NCBI WGS metagenome assembly ODAJ01 (sample SAMN02144231, study PRJEB22623) | gut metagenome | biome: sheep rumen | host: Ovis aries | place: New Zealand | reverse complement strand
CATCATCGCACTGACCGACCTCGGCGAGAACGCCCAGGTGAGCCATCCGCAGTGGTCGGTGACGGGAGAGCCCGTGCCCTGCAACGCTGCAAACACGGAGTACAGCATGCTGGTGAACCAGTATGCCGGGGCCCGCGACATCGACCAGGCTGCAACGGTGCTTGCGGGCATCAACGACTTCGAGGGCGGCGTGGACTACGAGAAACTGGCGAGTGCCCGTCTGCTGAACGCATCGGAATACACGGTGAACAAGTCGCTCGGCTACATCTCGCTGAAGACCGGCCTGCAGACAGACCAGGTGCTGGCCGTGGCATACGAGTTCACCTACGGCGGACAGACCTATCAGGTGGGTGAATTCGCAAGCGACTTCAACGAGACAGGCCAGGCCCTGTTTGTCAAGTCGCTGAAGAACACATCGAACAACCCGACACAGGGCAACTGGGACCTGATGATGAAGAACGTCTATTATCTGGCCTCAACGGTGGAGCAGGCGAAGTTCAGGCTCGACATCAAGTTCCAGAGCGACACGGCGGGTGTCTACCTCTCCTATATCCCCGAGCAGCAGACGAAGCAGACCACGCTGATCCGGCTGTTGGGCTGCGACCGTCTGGACAACAACAACAAGCCCCATCCCAACGGCTACTTCGACTTCGTGCAGGGCTATACGGTGAGCAACGGTCGCGTGTTTCTGCCTGCAGCAGAGCCCTTCGGCGACCGTATGCGACAGGTACTGGCCTCGAAGGGCGTGGCGGCGGATGCCATCGACAAGTATGTGTTCGACCAACTCTATGACTCCACGAAGACTGTGGCCAAGCAGAATGCGGAGAAGAACAAGTATATCATGACCGGCCAGTACAAGGGCCACAGCGCCAACGTGATCTCGCTGGATGCCTACAACGTGCCGCAAGGCTCGGTGGTGGTGACGGCGGGAGGCGTGACGCTACAGGAAGGCTCCGACTACTCCGTCGACTACTCTGCCGGCGAGGTGACGATCCTGAACCAGAGCATCATCGACGCCGGAACGAATGTCAACGTGTCACTAGAATCGAATACCGACTACGGCATGCAACGCAAGACGATGGTGGGTGTCAACTGGGAGTACGACTTCACCAGGAACTTCCAGTTGGGCGGTACGCTGATGCACCTCTCGGAACAGGCCCTTGTCTCGAAAGTGGGCATGGGCGAGGAGCCGCTGAAGAACACCATCTGGGGTCTGAACGTCAACTGGAAGCAGGAGAGCCAGTGGCTTACCTCGGTGCTCAACAAGATTCCCTTCCTGCACGTCAAGGAGCCCTCGCACATCACCTTCACGGGAGAGTTCGCACAGTTGATAGCGGGCACGGCAGGTGGCACGCAGGACAATGCCTCGTATATCGACGACTTTGAGAACACGAAGACCTACCTCAGCCAGGGAGAGCCGAAGGCCTGGATGATCTCCAGTGTGCCGAAGATGTTCAAGGAGTATGCCGACAAGACGGGCGTGACGAGCGGCTACAACCGCGCCCTGCTGGCCTGGTACTACGTGGACCCCCTCTTCACCCGCCACAGTTCCACACTCACCCCAAGCCATATCAAGAGCGACCTCCAGCAGTTGTCGAACCACTATGTGCGCGAGGTCTACGTAAAGGAACTCTATCCCAACCGCCAGCAGTCCACTTACAACGGCGCCACCTCCACCCTGTCGGTGCTCAACCTGGCCTACTACCCAGAGGAGCGCGGACCCTATAACCTGACGCGCGACCTGAACAGCGACGGCACACTGAGACAGCCCGAGTCGAAGTGGGGCGGCATGATGCGCAAACTGGAGACCACCGACTTCGAGCAGGCCAACATCGAGTATATCGAGTTCTGGCTGCTCGACCCCTTCATCTACACCCGTGCCGCCGGCAATGCCTCCGACTATGCCGGCGACCTCTACTTCAATCTGGGCGAGATGAGCGAGGACATCCTGCGCGACGGCAAGAAATTCTATGAGAGCGGCATGCCCGTCGACGGCAGCAGCGCCTTCACCACCACACAGTGGGGCCGCGTGCCCCAGCAGGCCACCCAGACCTATGCCTTCGCCACAACCACTGGCTCGCGCGCCTTACAGGATGTAGGTCTCAACGGTCTCAACGATGAGCAGGAGCGCGAGTTCGGAGCCTATAAGGAGTGGCTCGACGCAGTGGTCAACAGCGGCGTCATCACCAACGACAGTATCATCCAGGCCTGGCGCAACGACCCCGCCGGCGACGACTACCACTACTTCCGCGGCTCCGACTACGACGACGAGCAGCGCAGCATCCTCGACCGCTATAAGCGCATCAACAACCCGCAGGGCAACTCGCCCGACACCGACGCCCGCACCGAGTCGTACGACACCTCCTACAAGACCGGGCCCGACGTGGAGGACATCAACCAGGACTTCACCCTCAATGAGTATGAGCGCTATTATCAATATAAGGTACGTATCAGCCCTGAGATCTTCGAGGCCTATAAGAACGGCAATCCCCTCGCGGGCACCTTCATCACCGATATGCGTACCAGCGGCGTAAAACTGCGCAATGGCGACACCACCACCGTCAACTGGTTCCAGTTCCGCATTCCCGTCACGGCCTACGAGCATAAGGAGGGCAGCATCTCCGACTTCTCCAGCATCCGCTTCATGCGCATCTTCCTGACCAACTTCCAGAAGCCCATCGTGCTGCGCTTCGGAAGTCTCGACCTGGTGCGCGGCGACTGGCGGATCTACAAGCAGAACCTCTCTTCGGGCGTGGAGACAGGTTCGGTGAGGGTGTGCGCCGTCAACATCGAGGAGAACAACGACAAGCAGCCCGTCAACTACGTGCTGCCCCCAGGCATCAGCCGTGCCACCGACCCCTCGCAGCCACAATTGGTGGAGAACAATGAGCAGGCTCTCAACATGTTTGTGGAGAACCTCAGCCCCGGCGAGTCGAAGGCCGTCTATAAGAACACCCATTACGACCTCAGGCAGTATAAGCACATGCAGATGTTCGTGCACGCCAATCACCTGATACCCGACATGACCTCGCTGAAGGACAACGAACTGGCCGTATTCATCCGCCTGGGCAGCGACTATAAGAACAACTACTATGAGTACGAGATACCCCTGAAGTTGACTGCCGACCGCAATACCTACAGCCGCTACTCCACAGCCGATCGCCGTCAGGTATGGCCAGAGGAGAATATGCTCGACATCGACCTCGACGTGTTCACCACGCTGAAGAAAGACCGCAACAAACTCAGGCAAAGCGGCGCCACCTCTTATAACAGCATCTATACCGCACCAGATGCCAACCGCCCCAACAACAAGGTGAGCATCCTGGGCAACCCCTCACTCGGCGAGGTGAAGACGATGGTGATCGGTGTGCGCAACCTGTCGGGAGAGATGAAGTCGGGCGAGGTATGGGTCAATGAGTTGCGACTGATGGATACCAACAACGACGGCGGCTGGGCGGCTACAGGCAACCTGAACATCCAACTGTCTGACTTCGGCAGCGTCAACGTGACAGGCCGCTATGTGGGCGAGGGCTTCGGCGGGCTCGAGGAGAGCGTCATGCAGCGCTCCACCGACACCCAGAAGCAGTACAGCATCACCACCTCGCTCGAACTGGGCAAGTTCTTCCCCGACAAGGCACAGGTCACGGCGCCCCTCTACTACTCGCTGACCAAGGACGAGGTGCGTCCGCGCTACAACCCACTGGATACCGACATGCGGCTGAAGGATGCGCTCGACGCCGCAAACAGCAAGGAAGAGCGCGACAGCATCGAGTCGCTCGCCGTCACCAAGCGCACCAACTCCAACTTCTCGTTGAGCAACGTGCGCTGGGGACTGAAGACCAAGCGCCATCCGATGCCCTACGACCCCGCCAACTTCTCATTCAGTTACAGCCACCGCCACAGTTTCACCTCCGGCCAGACCACCGTCTATGAGAAAGACGACGAGTGGCGCGGAGCCCTCAACTACAGTTACTCGCCCGTCTACAAGACGTGGGAACCCTTCAAGAAACTCAAGGGCAAGTCGAAGTGGCTCAACTTCCCCAAGGCCATCGGCTTCAACTATCTGCCCCAGAGCATCACCTTCGACTCAGAGATTACCCGCATCTACTCCGAACTGCAGGAGCGCGACCTCGAAGACCTCGGCGGGCAGAAGCCGCCCCTCACCTTCAACCAGCAGTTCCTCTGGAACCGCGACTTCTCACTGCGCTGGGACTTCACCAAGAACCTGCACTTCACCTTCCAGTCGGCCACCCACGCCCAGATCGAAGAACCCTATACCCCCGTCAACAAGGAACTCTATGCCGACAGATACTCAGCCTGGAAGGACTCCGTCTGGCAGAGCATCAAGAACCTCGGAACCCCGCTCGACTACCAGCAGCAGGTGACCGCCTCCTACCAGTTGCCGTTGAACAAACTGCCCATCCTCGACTGGCTCACTGCCGACGCCTCCTACCAGGGCAACTACTCCTGGGTGCGCGGCACCGAACTCGACAACGGTACGTCGCTGGGCAACACCATCACCAGCCGCCGCAACCTCAACATCAAGGGGTCGCTCAACATGGAGACGCTCTACAACCATTCACCATTCCTGAAGAAGGCCAACGAGCGCTTCAAGAAAGCCATCCCCAAGGCGACACCGGCAGCAAAGAAAGCGAAATCGGCAAAGACGGACAAGTCCGCTGACGCTGCAAAATCCGCCAAGACTGCCGACCCCGCCTCCAAGAAGAACACCTACCAGCGCGAGATCCATCTGCTGCCCGACACCACCATCACCGTGGCCCACAACAAGAAGTCGAAGCGTCTCCGCGTGACCGCACGCACCAAGGACGGCAAGCCCTACAAGGTGAAATACAAGGTAATCGACGAGAACAAAATCCTCATCAAGTCGAACGACACGGTGGACATCAAACTCTCTGTCGTGCCGAAGCCCTCAAGTGAGAACGAGTGGTGGTACAAGCCCGCCCAGAGCGCCGCCCGTCTGCTGATGATGGTCAGGAGCATCTCGCTATCTTACCGCAACCAATACCAGATGGTGCTGCCAGGCTTCGAGCCCAACGTCGGCGACGCTTTCGGACAGCGGTCGTCGGGCGGACTGGCCCCAGGACTCGGCTTCGCCTTCGGCACCATCGGCGACAATTATCTCGACAAGGCAATGGACAACGGCTGGATGATCCATAACGACGACGTCGCTACCCCAGCCACCATCAACGGCAGCAACGACTTCCAATTGCGAGCCACCCTGGAGCCTATCCGCGACCTGAAAATCGAACTCAATGCTTCGCATACCGACACCCGCGCCAAGAGCGTGCAGTACATGTATGCCGGCCACCCCACCACCCACAGCGGCTCGTTCAACATGACCACCATCTCACTGAAGGGCGCACTTGAGGGCATCGGCAATGCCGACAATGGCTACCATTCCGCCACATTCGACAAATTCTGCGAACTCCTGCCCCAGTATCAGCAAAGGGTGGAGGCGCAGTATGCCGATGCGCCCACCCACGCCGCCGTCCGTCAATATAGCGGCGACGTGATGATTCCCGCCTTCCTCTCAGCCTACACCGCCGGCAGTGGCTCCTCGCTCGACATCTTCCCGGCACTCACCCGCATGCTGCCCAACTGGACCGTGCGCTACAGCGGCCTCTCCAAACTGACATGGTTCAACAACCATTTCAAGTCGTTCAACATCAACCACGGCTACAAGTCGATCTATAGCGTCGGCTCCTACGCCTCCTACAGTGCATGGCAGGAGTATATAGGAGGGCTCGGATTCACCGTCGACCAGGCATCAGGCGGACTGCAGGCATCCTCGATGTACAATGTCTCCACGGTGAGCATCAATGAGGCCTTCTCGCCCCTGCTTGGTGTCGACGCCACCTTCCAGAACGACCTGACGGCCAAGTTGGAGTACCGTCGCACGCGTGTGCTCAACCTCTCCATGACCAGCGTCCAGATCAATGAGACACGGTCGAACGACTGGGTCATCGGCTTCGCCTACAAACTGAAGGACTTCAATCTCTTCGGTGCCAGTGGCAACCGCAAGGTGAAGAAGGCGCAGAGCCGGGGCAAGAACCGCCAGCAGCAAACCCAGCCGAGACCCACGGGGCGCAGCGGCGGCGTCAACCACGACCTGAACATGAACCTCGACATCTCCCTGCGCAAGCAGGCCGCCATCACCCGCGACATCGCCAGCGGCACCTCCGCCGCCTCCAGCGGCAACTCGGCCCTGAAAATCTCATTCAAGGCCGACTACACCCTCAGCCGCCTGCTCACCCTCACCTTCTATTACGACCAGCAGACCAACAGCCCCCTGCTCTCCAGCAGCAGTTATCCGACGACGACCCGCGACTTCGGCCTGTCGATGAAGTTCTCGCTGACGCGGTAGAGCCCCCTAATATTCGCAATAACTATAGACCATTATATCATGCAAGGATTCAACAGAAGATTTATCTACTTCATCTGTCTCGTGTCGGCGATGGGCGGTCTGCTCTTCGGTTACGACTGGGTGGTGATAGGCGGTGCCAAGCCGTTCTATGAACTCTATTTCGGCATTAGCGATTCGCCGTTGATGCAGGGCGTGGCGATGACGACAGCCTTGGTAGGCTGTCTGTTTGGTGCGATGGCAGCGGGTGCGGCTGCTGACAGGTATGGGCGCAAGCCGCTGCTGACGGTGTCGGCCGTCCTGTTCACGGTGTCAGCCATAGGCACAGGTTTGTTCAATGACTTCACCTTGTTTAATATATCCCGCTTTGTCGGGGGTATAGGCATCGGGGTGGCATCTGCCTTGGCTCCGATGTACATCGCCGAGGTCAGTCCTGCGGAGATTCGCGGGCGCATGGTCTCGCTCAATCAGATGACGATAGTGCTCGGCATCCTGGCTGCCCAGATAGTGAATATGCTGTTGGCACGCGAAACGTCGGTGGCAGCGAATATGACGTGGAACGTAGAGTGTGGCTGGCGCTGGATGTTCTGGGCAGAGGCACTGCCTGCTGCCCTCTTCCTTGTGATGAGTTTCTTTATCCCGGAGAGCCCGGTATTTTTAGGATTGAGGCATGGAAGAGTTGAAGGATTGAAGAATGGGCAGGCAGGGCTGCATGAGTTGATGCAGCCGGAGTATAGCCGTGTGCTCCTGCTCGGACTGGTGATTGCCGTGTTCCAGCAGTGGTGCGGCACCAATGTCATCTTCAACTATGCCCAGGAGATATTCGTGGGGGCAGGTTTCAATGTGGATGGTATGTTCATCAATATCGTGATCACGGGCATTGCCAATGTCGTATTCACCATCGTGGCCCTCTACACCATCGAGAGGTGGGGGCGTCGCACGCTGATGCTTCTGGGGGCTGGTGGCCTGGGATTGATCTATCTGACGCTCGGCACTTGCTATTTCATGGGTGTGACGGGCATCCTGATGGTGGCATTGGTGGTGACGGCCATCTCAGTGTATGCGATGACGCTGGGACCGGTCACATGGACGCTCCTGGCGGAGATCTTCCCCAACCGCATCCGCGGCATCGCCATGGCCACCTGCACCTTCGCCCTCTGGGTGGGCTGCTGCACGCTCACATTCTCGTTCCCCTCCATGAATGCGGTCTTAGGCTCAAGCGGCACGTTCTGGATCTACAGTGCCATCTGCATCTGCGCCTTCGTGTTCCTGCTCCGCCGCTGTCCGGAGACCAAGGGCAAGAGTCTGGAAGAATTGGAAAAAGAGTTAGTTTCTTAACCCCTAAGTTTATATAAGGCTATGAGTGTAAAAGCATGGAGAGAAATAGTGACCATCCCCACCTATGAGTGCGGGAAGCCTGAAAAGAACCCGATGTTCCTGGAGAAGCGTGTCTATCAGGGGTCGAGTGGTGTTGTCTATCCTTATCCTGTCATCGAGACAATGAGCGATGAGAAAACCGATAAGGACTATCAGGCCGTCTGGCTTGAGAACGAATACATCCGGGTGATGATCCTGCCCGAACTGGGCGGTCGCGTGCAGATGGCTTACGATAAGATCCGCCAGCGCCATTTCGTCTATTACAATCACGTCGTCAAGCCGGCCCTCGTCGGCCTCCTCGGACCGTGGATCAGCGGTGGCATAGAGTTCAACTGGCCCCAGCATCACCGGCCTTCCACCTTCATGCCCGTCGACGCCACCATCGTGGAGCATGAAGACGGCAGCGTGACGGTGTGGGTCAACGAGATGGAGCGGATGTTCCACCAGAAAGGCATGGCAGGCTTTACACTCCGTCCCGGCTGCGCCTACCTCGAAATACAGGGCCGTGTGTCCAACCGTACACCGTTGCCGCAGACCTTCCTCTGGTGGGCCAACCCCGCCGTAGAGGTGAACGACCAGTATCAGAGCGTGTTCCCGCCCGACATCAATGCCGTGTTCGACCATGGCAAGCGTGCAGTCTCGTCATTCCCCATTGCTACGGGCACCTATTATAAGATGGACTATTCGGCCGGTGTCGACATATCCAACTACAAGAACATCCCTGTGCCGACGAGTTATATGGGCGTCAACTCCAAGTACGACTTCGAAGGTGGCTATGAGAACGACGCCAAAGCCGGCATGCTGCACGTAGCCTCCCATCACTTCTCACCCGGCAAGAAACAGTGGACTTGGGGCAACGGTGACTTCGGCAGGGCATGGGACCGCAACCTCACTGACGAGGCCTCACCCGAGGAGATGAAGCGTTGGGGTGTCGACCGCAAGGGCTTCCGTCCCTACATCGAACTGATGGCTGGTGTCTATACCGAGAACCAGCCCGACTTCACCTGGCTTATGCCTTACGAGGAGAAACAGTTTGTGCAGTACTTCATGCCCTATCGTGAGATAGGCATGGTGAAGCAGGCTTCAAAGGACTTCATCATGAACATCGAGGAGGCAGGCGAAGGCAAAGTGCAATTCAAGATTATGGCCACCTCAAGGCAGGAAGTCAGAATCACGCTGAAATGTCAGTCGGGAGAAGCATCTTATGATAAGATGGTCACACTCTCTCCAGAAAAGGTACTCGTGGAGACGGTGGAGACGGGCAAGGCACTGCTGTCTGACCTCCGGCTGACCGTCGACCGTGCCGACAATCCGAGACGGATTCCGCTGCTGGAGTGGATGGCCGAGCCCGACGACATACGGCCCATCCCAGATGCCGCGGAGGCTGCCCTCTCACCTCAAGATACGAAGACCGTCGACCAACTCTATCTGACAGGGCTCCATCTGGAGCAGTATCGCCATGCCACTTGGTCTGCCATCGACTACTACGAGGAAGCCTTGCGCCGCGACCCACTTGACTATCGCTGCAACGTGCAGATGGGGTTGTGGTATCTGCGTCGTGCCCGCTTCGGGAAAGCAAAACCCTATCTTGAGACAGCCGTCCGTGTGGCAAAGAGGCGTAATCCGAACCCCTATGACGGTGAGGCTCTGTTCTTTCTGGGCGTCGCTGACAGATACATGATGCAGAGGGGGCCAGCCTACGACTGTTTCTGGAAGTCAACCTGGAACAAGGCATGGGCTGATGCCGGCTACTTCGAGGCTGCATGTCTCAGCGTTTGCGATGAGCGCTGGGAGGACGCACTCGACGAACTGGAGCGTGCACTCATCAGCAACAGCCACAACCATCAGGCCCGCGCCCTGAAGGCCTCCGTGCTACGCTTACTCTGCCGCAACGAAGAGGCACTCGCATGGATTAAGGAGTCCTATAAGATTGATCCGTTCAACTATCAATGCATGGTGGAAGAACATTTGCTCACAGGCAGCAACGAGCCTGTTGACCGCATGGCAGAACTGATGCATGGCAATGTCTACAACTACCACGAAATAGCCCTCGACTATATACATGCCGGACTCATGGACGAGGCTCTCTTCGTGTTGCAGACAGCCATCGACAGAGGTGCCGGAGAGTCTCCGCTCACCTATTATTATATGGCATACGCCAGCCCGTCAGGCTCTGAATATCTGGAGAAGGCTTTGATGGCATGTCCCGACTACTGCTTCCCCAACCGTCTGGAGGATGCCTTTATCCTGAAGCACTTGGGACAGATGCCATCCGTACGGGATGCCCGCGCTCCCTACTACCTCGGCTGTCTCTACTACGACAAGCGACAGTACGACCTCGCCATCGACTGCTGGGAGCATGCGGCTGAACTCGACCCCACCTATCCCACCGTATGGCGCAACCTCGCCCTCGGCTGCTTCAACAAACGAGACAAGCAGGAAATGGCGGTTGAGTACATGGAGAGGGCCTTCCGTCTTGACGAGACTGACGCCCGAGTGCTCATGGAACTCGACCAACTCTACAAGCGTCTGCATCGTCCGCACAAGGAGCGACTGACTTTCCTGCAGAAGTATCCGGAGTTGATTCAGCGTCGCGATGACCTGGTGCTCGAAGAGATCACCCTGCTCAATCAGTTGGGGCGCTACGAAGAGGCCATGCGACGGCTCGACGCACGCATCTTCCATCCGTGGGAGGGAGGCGAAGGCAAGGTGTCCGCACAATATCAGATATGCCGCGTGGAACTGGCCAAAAAAGCCATCTGCGCCAAGGATTACGAGCAGGCCGTCACGCTCCTCAATGAGTGTCTGGAATATCCCCGCCACCTCGGCGAAGGCAAACTATACGGTGCGCAGGAGAACGACTTCCACTATCTCCTCGGCATCGCCTTCGAGGCCCTCGGACAGCGCGACAAGGCCGTCGCCTGTTGGGAAGAGGCTACGAAGGGCCCGCAGGAGCCGGCCGCTGCCATGTACTACAACGATGCGAAGCCCGACAAGATATTCTATCAGGGTATGGCCCTGCGAAGACTGGGGCGTGAGGACGAGGCCCACGGCCGTTTCTACCGCCTCATCAACTACGGCAAACAGCATGTCTTCGACAAGGTGGTGATGGATTACTTCGCCGTATCCCTGCCCGACCTGCTCATCTGGGAGGACTCGCTCGACACGAAGAACCTCATCCATTGCAAGTATATGCTCGCCCTCGGTTATTATGGTATGGGCGACACCGCCCGCGCTGAGCGTTACCTGAAGGAGGTGGAGGCCCTTGACAACAATCACCAGGGCATCCAGCAGTTCCGCACGCTGATCGATGCCGGACTTTCTGTCATGCCTTCCGCATAACTATACGCATTCATGACGGCGGCAGGTTATCACCCGCTCCGGGCTCCCCGGAGGATGACGGTGTCTGGCTGTCTGACGATTTTTCCTGTGTCACCACCACCGAGCGGGTGATGTCCTTACCCCGTATGGTCAGTGTGGCGATACGCTGTGCACCTGTGGAGTTCTTGCCAGCACTCACCTTTACGGTCACAGTATTATCGCCACTCATTGGGTTTACATTCAGCCACTCTGTACCTGCTGACTGAGAGATAGTCCAACTGCAATTAGCATTGATTTTCAGATCAGCCTCTTGTCCATCCCCTAACAGAGAGAGGTTGGGTTGTACGTTAATGATTTCATTGCTCATTATCGGTTCTTCATCATCCCCACCGCCTCCGCAGGCAACTGCCAGCAGTGCCCATATCACGAATATGCTATACCTTTTCATCATTTTATTCTCATTTAGAAATACACCATTAATCCCACGCTCAGGTTAAACCCTGTATTCCAGCCCTTCATCTTGTCGTCATACGAACTGAAGAGTTTTGTGTTCTTGTCCTTATAGACAGCCGCCTGATTTTCCAGTGTTATGCACAGATGGAAATGACTTCCCAGGCCTAAGGACAGGCGCACAGCCCCGACGGCAGAAATCGAGTTGCCGTTCTTATAGTTCGTACTCTTTGTGGCATTTGCGGCATCTTTGCCCAGATAGACCAGGTATGAGGCCCCAGCCATCGGCGTGATGTAGAAGAAGTCGGACACTGCTATCTCATAGCCGTAAGTCAGGCTGACCCTGACGGCATTGTAGTTGTATTCCTCCTTCAGATCGTCATTGGAGCCATAGAAGTAGAGGTCGTCACTCTTGTTGAGTCCGTAGACGGCTCCGAGTTCTATCTGATGATGATGCAGATTGGCACCGACTGTCAGTGAAGGGCCTGACAGCGACAGGATGTGATAGCCTGCGCCTATATAGGCGTGCTTTTAGCATCTTTTATGCTCTGGCAGACAGATTCTGGCTAAACTGTCGTAATTGATTATAATCGGTCATCTCAAGGCCGTTCTAGTTCTTTTTAGTCGGATTTAGTCGCTTTTAGTTCTTTTTAG
>ODAJ012132861.1_pt1 | contig 12186 bp, 9 predicted proteins | sample 1539241 | NCBI WGS metagenome assembly ODAJ01 (sample SAMN02144231, study PRJEB22623) | gut metagenome | biome: sheep rumen | host: Ovis aries | place: New Zealand | reverse complement strand
GATGACTTCCTCCAGTTGGAGAAGGATTTCGATAACTTCCACTTCCACCTCGCGCTTGACCGTCCTGATCCAAAAGCGGACGAAGCCGGAATCAAATATACCCCAGGCTTCGTAGCTCCTGTGATGGGCGACACCTATCTGAAGCAGCATGAGAATCCTGAAGACTGCGAATATTACCTTTGCGGTCCTCCAATGATGGCCAAGACAGTACTCGACCTTCTCCACTCTCTTGGAGTCGAAGACGACATGATTCGCTTCGATAACTTTGGCGGATAAAAGGTTCAACAGCCATTTCTTCAAACGAGGGAATGTGAATATAAAGGGATTATGTCTGATGTAGCATAATCCCTTTTTTACCCTCTAAACTTAGCGCACTTTTCTATCATAAAACTGACAAATGACCCTTGAAAACAGAAAAAAGTAAACTTTACGTGCTTTTTGTAAGGAAAAAATAACGGAGAAAGATTTTTTAGTGCTAAATTTGCAATATTTTATGCAGACAGGGCACCTGTGTGCGCGTCTGCTTGGGATGAATTTTCAAATACAAAAACAATACAATGATAAAAATTACTTTTCCAGACAATTCAGTGCGCGAGTATGAAGCTGGCGTTACTGGCTTAGAGATTGCCGAGAGCATTAGCCAACGTTTGGCACAAGACGTGATAGCTTGTGGTGTGAACGGCGAAACGACAGAGTTGAATCGACCCATCAATGAGGACGCAACCATTGCACTTTATAAATTTGAGGATGCAGAGGGCAAGCATGCTTTCTGGCACACTTCCGCTCACCTGATGGCTGAAGCAATAGAGGAATTATGGCCAGGCACACAATTCGGCATCGGTCCTGCCATCGAAAACGGATTTTACTATGATGTTATGCCACCTGAGGGTGTGAAACTGAGCGATGCAGACTTCCCAAAGATTGAGAAGAAGATGCAAGAACTCCAACAAAAGAAGGAAGCATTGATTCGCAAGGAAATCTCCAAGAAAGATGTAATGGAGCTCTTCGAATCGAAAGGACAAAGCTACAAGAACGAGTTGATATCAGAGTTGGAAGATGGTAAAATCACCACTTACACGCAGGGCAATTACATCGACCTCTGTAAAGGTCCCCACTTGATGACCACTGCTCCAATCAAAGCATTTAAGTTGCTTTCTTTGGCGGCTGCCTATTGGCGAGGTGATGAAAAGCGTCCGATGATGACTCGCATTTATGGCATCTCTTTCCCCAAAAAGAAGATGCTCGACGAATATCTTGTCGCTCTGGAAGAAGCAAAAAAACGCGACCACCGAAAGATTGGCAAGGAAATGGAATTGTTCATGTTCTCCGACCGTGTGGGCAAGGGCTTGCCTATGTGGTTGCCAAAAGGTACAGCAGTTCGTCTGCGTCTGCAAGACTTCCTCCGCAAAATCCAGAAGCACTATGGTTACCAAGAAGTGATTACACCTCATATTGGAGGAAAGAATCTCTACGTCACTTCAGGCCACTATACTCATTATGGGAAAGACTCGTTCCAACCCATTCACACACCAGAAGAAGGGGAAGAATACCTGCTCAAGCCCATGAACTGCCCTCACCATTGCGAAATCTTTGCTTGGCAGCCACGTTCATACAAAGACCTACCCTTCCGCTGCGCTGAATTTGGCACCGTATATCGCTACGAACAGTCGGGCGAGCTGCATGGATTAACTCGTGTACGTTCATTTACTCAAGACGATGCTCACATCTTCTGCCGCCCCGACCAAGTGAAGGAAGAATTCCTGCGCGTGATGGATATAATCAATATCATCTTCAAAGCACTCGATTTCAAAGATTTTGAAGCGCAAATATCACTCCGTGACCCCAACGACAAAGAGAAGTATATTGGTTCGGATGCTGTGTGGGAAGAAGCTGAGAAGGCCATCATCGAAGCATGTGCAGAAAAGGGGCTCCCCACGCGCACAGAGCTAGGCGAAGCAGCGTTCTACGGTCCTAAACTCGACTTCATGATTAAGGATGCCCTGGGACGCCGTTGGCAATTGGGCACGATTCAGGTGGATTATAACCTGCCCGAACGTTTCCAGTTGGAATATACAGGTGCTGACAATCAGAAGCACCGCCCTGTGATGATTCACCGTGCTCCATTCGGCTCGATGGAACGCTTCATCGCTGTGCTCATCGAACACACCGCCGGACACTTCCCCTTGTGGCTTATACCCGACCAAGTGGTGGTACTACCCATCTCGGAAAAATTCAACGACTATGCCAAGCAAGTAGCTGCAACGCTGAATGCGCTGGAGGTGCGTACCATCATCGACGACCGCAACGAAAAAATAGGAAGAAAGATTCGCGACAACGAAATCAAACACATTCCTTATATGCTTGTTGTTGGAGAAAAAGAAGCTGCAGAAGGACTTGTAAATATCAGAAAACAAGGCACTCAGCAACAAGAAACAATGAAAATTGACGATTTTGCGAAGAAAATTCAAGAAGAAGTTCGCCAAATGACAGAAAATTTCTAACTTTGCAGCCAGTTTTGAATAAAAAACAAAAATTAACTCAAATACATACCGAAGGACTATAAGCCAACCCGAATGAAAGGTGACAATAAAAAACAACAGTACAGAATCAACGAACAGATTCGTGTACACGATGTGAGAATTGTAGGCGAAGACGTGGAATCTACAGTCATGCCAACTCGCGACGCACTCCGACTTGCTGAAGAAAAAGGAGTTGATCTTGTCGAAATTTCTCCAAATGCTCAACCTCCGGTATGTCGGCTCATCGACTACTCCAAGTTCCTGTACCAACAAAAGAAGAAGGCAAAGGAACTGAAAGCAAAGCAGGTGAAAGTAGAAGTGAAGGAAATCCGATTCGGACCTCAAACAGGCGAAGCAGACTATGCTTTCAAGCTTAAGCATGCGCAAGAGTTCCTGAACGATGGCAACAAGGTGAAAGCCTACGTGTTCTTCAAAGGTCGTTCCATCGTGTTCAAAGAGCAAGGCGAAGTGCTTCTGCTAAGGTTTGCCAACGATTTGGAGGAACTGGCTAAGGTGGAGAGCATGCCATCATTGGAAGGCAAAAAAATGTTTCTCACTCTTGCGCCCAAGAAAGCAGGTGCGCCCAAAAAGAGTCAGCAACGCAGAGACAACGAGGCTGCCGAAGCCGCTGCTAAAGCCGAAGCAAGTGCAAAAAGGGAAGCTGAGGAAAAAACGGAAGCAGAGGGTCCCAATCCCAACAGCCCCTTCGCTGGACTCGCCGAGAAATTGGCCGCCAAAGAAAGTGAAGATTGAAAGGCTCCCCCTGTGGGTGCGCAGACTTTCAGACTTCCTCAAAAAAGGAACAAAAAAAAGAAGTGCGTAACGCCCTGGTATATGCGTTGCCACACATTATTAATAATTAAATACATAAAAAAATGCCAAAAATTAAAACTAAATCCGCTGCAAAGAAGCGTTTCACGCTTACTGGAACAGGAAAGATTAAGCGTCAGCATGCTTATCACAGTCACATCTTAACAAAGAAGACAAAGAAGCAGAAGAGAAATCTCGACCACAGCGCAATTGTCGTAAAGGCCAATCGCAAGCAGGTTCTCGATTGTCTCGCACTCCGCTAATCAAAATCCCGTTTTTGTGCCAGCTTCCTTTTGCAGAAAGGCATACGGCACAAGTTCGAGAGAACAACAAAAACAGTAAGTTTAACAAAACAAAAGTTTAATCGAATTGTTAGCCCACAAAAGATAGAGAGGACGACATAGAGGGTAATAGAGAGGGAAGATAGAAAGGAAGAATAGAGAACATGAAACAATTTGCCAGTTCAGTTCTTCGCCCTACCCCATCCATTCACTTTCTACGCTAACATTCAAAAAAACAAACAAAATTATGCCAAGATCAGTAAATCATGTAGCATCGCGCGCACGTCGCAAAAAGATTCTGAAGCGCGTAAAAGGTCAGTTTGGTGCTCGCAAGAACGTCTGGACCGTTGCAAAAAACGCCTATGAGAAAGGTCTCACCTACGCATTTGCCGACCGTCGTCGCAAGAAGCGTGAGTTCCGCGCTCTTTGGATTCAGCGTATCAATGCAGCCGCTCGCGCTGAGGGATTGTCTTACTCTCAGTTCATCGGTGGCCTCCACAAGGCAGGCATCGACCTCAACCGCAAGACACTTGCTTATCTCGCCGTACACAACGCCGAGGCATTCAAGGCTATCGTCGAGAAGGTAAAGTAAATTTATACAATGACAACAATGAAGCATCTTTCTCATGGAGGAAGATGCTTTTATTCATCAAATAAAAAAAGACATGAAAGCATTCGTATTTCCAGGTCAGGGTGCTCAGTTCCCCGGAATGGGCAAAGACCTTTATGAAACAAAACCTGTAGCAAAAGAGCTTTTTGATAAAGCCAACGAAATTCTTGGTTTCGAAATCACCAAAATCATGTTCGAGGGCACTCCCGAAGAGCTGAAGCAGACGAAAGTGACTCAGCCTGCAGTATTCCTTCATTCAGTTATCTCAGCCATTTGCCTTGGCGATGCATTCGATGCCGACATGGTGGGTGGACATTCGCTCGGCGAGTTTTCAGCCCTGGTAGCTGCTGGGGCGCTCTCTTTCGAAGATGGACTGAAGCTCGTTTCGCAGCGTGCTCAGGCCATGCAAAAGGCTTGCGAGGCAGCACCTTCTACTATGGCGGCCATCATTGGCCTTGAGGATGCCAAGATTGAAGAGGTGTGTGCCTCGATTTCAAAACCTGGACACATCGTTGTGCCAGCCAACTACAACAACCCCGGCCAGCTGGTCATCTCAGGCAATGTGGAGGCCATCAACGAAGCTTGCGAGGCACTGAAAGCCGCTGGAGCCAAGCGCGCGCTTCCGCTGCCGGTGGGCGGAGCATTCCACTCTCCCCTCATGCAGCCAGCCAAGGACGAATTGCAAGCTGCCATCGAGGCTACCACATTCTCCACGCCGAAATGTCCCGTGTATCAGAATGTAGATGCTAAAGCTCACACCAACCCTGATGAAATCAAGCAGAATTTAATTGCTCAGCTCACGGCTCCTGTGAAATGGACCTACGAGGTGCAGGCCATGATTGCTGCCGGAGCGACAGACTTTACAGAGTGTGGTCCAGGCAAGGCTCTGCAAGGCATGATTTCAAAGATTAGCCGCGACGTAACGGCCCATGGCATTGCCTAATCTCAGAATAAATAAAACAGGTCGTAGGTTATGAATCAGAAGAAATCATAACTTGCGACCTTCATTTTTTCAAGAACAAAACTACCCTTGGCAACAAAACTTATGGAGAAACTAATTGTTTACCAAGTCTTCACCCGCCTGTTTGGAGCGAACGCTAACAAGAACGTGAGCAATGGGACAAAAAAGGAGAATGGCTGTGGCAAGATGGCCGATTTCACTGGAGCTGCATTGGCTGAAATCAAGAAACTTGGTGCCACGCACGTGTGGTACACTGGACTCATCGAGCATGCCACCAAAGCCGACTACACGCAATATGGCATCCGCCGCGACCACCCTGCCGTGGTGAAGGGCATGGCCGGAAGCCCCTACGCCATCAAGGACTATTACGACATTGACCCCGACCTCGCCACCAAGGTGCCTGAGCGAATGAAGGAGTTCGAGAAGCTCGTCATGCGCACCCACAAGGCTGAGCTGAAGGTCATTATGGACTTTGTGCCCAACCATGTGGCCAGGCAGTATCATTCCGACTCCAAGCCCGAGGGGGTGAAAGACCTGGGCGAAGAGGACGACACCACGCAAGCTTTCAGCCTCTACAACAATTTCTACTATATGCCAGGCACACAATTCTCGCCCAACTTTTCCCTATATGACGATGACATGGGCGACTATGTGGAAATGCCAGCCAAGGTGACAGGAAACGACTGCTTCACTCCCTGGGTGGGCCAGAACGACTGGTACGAGACCGTGAAGCTGAACTATGGAGTGGATTACCAGGGATGCAACCAACTGATTTTCTGCCCTTCCACCCCGAGCACCTGGATAAAGATGCGCGACATCCTGCTCTTTTGGGCCGACAAGGGCGTGGACGGATTCCGCTGCGACATGGCCGAAATGGTGCCCTGCGACTTTTGGGGGTGGGCCATTCCGCAAGTGAAAGCCAAGCATCCCGACATCATTTTTATTGCCGAAGTGTATAATCCGCATGAGTACCGCAACTACATCTACCGCGGACGCTTCGACTATCTTTACGACAAGGTGGGACTCTACGACACGGTCCGCTCGGTCATGGGGGGCAACACAGCCGCGAGCATCACAGGAGCATGGCAGAGCGTGGATGACATTCAGAGCCACATGCTCAATTTCCTCGAAAACCATGACGAGCAGCGCATCGCCTCCAAGTTCTTCGCGGGCGACGCCGAGAAGGGAAAGCCCGCTCTGCTGGTGAGTGCCTTGATGAACACCAACCCGATGATGATTTACTTCGGTCAGGAGCTGGGCGAGCAAGGCATGTACTCCGAGGGCTTCAGCGGACAAGACGGCCGCACCACCATTTTCGACTATTGGACCATCGACCTCATTCGCCGCTGGCGAAACAACAACAAGTTCGACGGTTCTCTGCTCTCGCGGGAAGAGAAGGACTTGCAACAGTATTACACCACCGTGCTCAACCTCTGCAACAAGGAGAAAGCCATCTGCGAGGGCCAGTTCTTCGACATCATGTATGTCAACCACGGCGAGGGGATGGACGACAGCCGCCAGTACGCTTTCCTGCGCAAGAGCGGTAAGGAACTCATTTTTATCATCGCCAACTTCGACGACAAGCCGGCGCGCTCCTGGGTGAAGATTCCCGCCCACGCGTTCGACTGCATGAACATTCCCCTGAGCGAGAAGGAGCGAGAGTGCAAGGACCTGCTCACCAACAAGAAGGAAAAGAAGGCACTCATTCCCGACGGAACCTTCTACGTGGAAATTCCGGCCAACGGAGGCAAAGTACTGAAGTTTAAGCTATAGACCGATTTTTCAGACTTTCCGAGACAAAGATACATTTCCATAAGCTTGTGGTGCCCCTTGAGTTGAGCACTTCCATAAGCTTATGGATTTTCTTTTGCAAGAACATTTTCCCAAGCTTTGGGAAAATGTTCTTGCAAAAAAGGTTTCGGAAAAGACAGGGTTCAGAAATTGTAGGAGAGACCCAGCGAGAAGAATTCCTTGAACTGGAAGTAACCAAGCGTATGGTCGTAATACTTCATGTCGCGGTTGTCGTCGAAACGCCAAAGCGTGTTGACCTCGGTGGAGATGTATTTGTTGAACTGGAAGGAAAAGACATTCTCCATTTCCCCTTCGACATATTCGTAGGAGGTGAAGCAATATAGCCGGCAGCGCCAGATGAGGTTTTTGGCAAGACTCAATTTGGAGTTAAATTCAATCTTCGAACCAAAGTCTTGCTGAAAATCCTTGTCGGCCATGTTGTACGACTTGTGTATGGCTTCCTCTTCGTCGCTGATGTAGCGCATTTTGTAGGAAAGGGGCAGGAGCTGCAGGGACAGGGAGTTTCCATTCTTCAGCGCAGGCTTGAAGTCCATACCCAGCGAGACGTACACGTCCAGGGGCGAAAGGAACTTGGAGTAGGCGCGGCGGTCGTTGCTTCGGTAGCCGGGCAGAAACTGCGATTTTGCCTCAGCCGACAACGTGTAGTACCAGGCCTTGGCCGCTTTCACGCCCAGTTTGGAGAAGAGGTCAATCTTGTCGTTGTTAGTCAAATAGCGGTGGATGGAGTCGGACGTGGCAGTGACAAAGCCCAGCCTGAGGTCGAGTTTGTTCTCCCATGAGAGCCGCTTCTGGTCGTTGTAATTGGCTTCGAGCACCAAGTTGGAGAGCAGCGTGACGTTGTTGTTGCCGCCCTTGTACCAATTCTCCGAAAAATAGTTCTGCGTGAACTGAAAGACGAACCGCCCGCTCGTCTTCCAAAAGTTCGGTTTCTCAATCTTGATGTCCACATCCACATCCTCCACCACCTCAGCTACATCTTTTATTTCATCCACCTTGTCGTAAATGCTCTTCAAGTCCTCCGTCTTGGCCTCCACGTCGGCAGCAGGCGAAACGATTTCCTCCGAAGCAATTTGCGAATCGTGATAGCGAAACATGGCAGGGTTCAGCGCGTAGGCATTCAGCAAAGCCCCGTTGACCGATGCGTTCAGGCGGTCTCTATACCCCATGCCCTCCGTCTCGCCCCCCTCGCCCGCTTGCCACGGGAAGCGGTGGTCGATGGCAAACTCCTGCTTCAACACCGAGCTGTAATAGACACCAGGCCCCAGGAGCCTGTAGATATAAGGAGAAATGTGTGTGTCGGCAGAATCGGCAAGCGCGCCCACTTCCTTCGAGGCCTGCTGAATCTGCTTTTTGTAGTCTGAAACAATGGAGGAAGCCTTCTTTGCATAAGCATTGCGCTGTGCATGAACCGGAAGAGCACTCACCAAAGAGAGGCCGAGAAAAAGAGTTGATAGAAAAAACTTCATAGATGATAAAGCGTAAATTTTTGCAAATTTAGAGCTTTTCGGCGATTATTCATAACATAAGAGCCAATTTCACGAATAAAAATTTCCTACATTCAAGAAAAAGCACTAAATTTGCACTCTGAACGGACGAATGAGACCGTCATCGTCTGAAATAAAGGCTATAAACAGACCAATTATAAACAATTAAACTATTAATTATTATGCCAAACGGTAAGAAGAAAAAAAGACACAAGATCTCTACTCACAAGCGTAAGAAGAGACTGAGAAAGAATCGCCACAAGAGCAAGTAAAGCAAACGGAGGTGTTGAGAAAACGCCCCGCATGGCTCTCAGAGTGGCAGATAAAGGACAAACCCCGCCATGAACCATCTTCTCGACAAGAATTCATTGTGGAGTTTGTTCTTTTTCTGTAACGAAAAACTAAAAGGTAAGCAAAAATGACCAGCGAACTAATCATCAATGCCCAGCCAAAGGAAGTGACCATTGCGCTGCTTGAGGACCAGAAGCTCGTTGAGTTCCAAAAGGAAGGCCAAGACAGCAAGTATTCCGTGGGCAACATCTACGCCGGGAAAGTGAAGAAAATCATGCCGGCACTCAATGCATGTTTTGTCGATGTGGGTCATGAACGCGAAGCATTTCTGCACTACCAAGATTTAGGCAAATATTTTCTCTCCCTGGAGAAGTACGTGAAGCAAGTGGTGAGCGACCGCAGGAAGCTCGCCCCGATGAACAAGGCAGCGGGCCTGTCATCGCTGGAGAAAGCAGGAAGCATTCAGGACGTGCTCGAACTCGGACAAGAGGTGATGGTTCAAATCATCAAGGAACCCATCAACACAAAGGGGCCTCGCCTCACAGGAGAAATCTCCTTCGCCGGCCGCTACATTGTCCTCATCCCATTCGACGACAAGGTGAATGTGAGTTCCAAAATCAAGTCGAAAGAAGAACGTGCACGTCTGAAACAGCTCATTCAGAGCATTAAACCCCGAAACTTTGGAGTCATAGTCCGCACAGTTGCAGAAGGCAAACGAGCCGCAGAACTGAACAATGAGATGAGTATGCTCGTCGAATTGTGGAACAAATGCATCACAAAGGTTCAGAAATCTACAAGTCTGCCAGTACTTGCGCATGAAGAAACTGGCCGAACTGTCTCCATGCTGCGCGACCTGTTCAATCCTTCCTACGAAAGCATCCATGTGAACAACGAAGATGTTTTCAACGAAGTGAAACGTTATGTCAGCCTCATCGCCCCAGGGAAAGAGTCAATTGTCAAACTCTACAAAGGCAATGCGCCCATCTTCGACAACTTCGGAGTGACGAAGCAAATAAAGTCGGGACTTGGACGCACCGTCAGCTTCAAACATGGTGCCTACCTCATCATCGAACACACCGAGGCCCTCCACGTGGTGGATGTGAACTCGGGCAACCGTAACCGCGGACTCGACAACCAGGAGGAGAACGCCTTCGTCGTCAACATGGAGGCCGCAGAGGAATTGGCACGGCAGCTGCGTCTGCGCGACATGGGCGGCATCATTGTGGTGGACTTCATCGACATGGACAGTTCCGAGCACAACCAGAAGCTCTACGAGCACATGACACAGCTCATGAAGAGCGACCGCTCAAAGCACAACATCCTGCCCCTGAGCAAATTCGGGCTCATGCAAATCACCCGCCAGCGAGTGCGCCCGGCCATGGACATGCACGTAGAGGAAGTGTGCCCCACATGTTTCGGAAAGGGAGTCGTAAAGCCTTCCATTCTGTTCACCGAAACATTAGAGCGAAAAATTGACTACCTTGTCAACAATCTTGGCATGAAGAAATTCAAGCTCTACGTCAATCCTTACGTAGAAGCTTACGTCACCAAGGGTCTCATCAGCCAATATCTGAAATGGCAAATGACCTACGGATTCGGAGTGAAAGTATATCCAAGTCAAGAACTTGGTTTCCTCCAATACAAATTTGTCGATTCAAAAGGCAATGAAATCGACATGACAGAGGAAATGGAAACCAGATGAATCTTGACAGACACTTAGCTTTGCAATGTGATACACCCCCAAAAAGAAGGGAGGACTTCAACTGAAAGAAGCCCTCCCTTTTTTATTTTGATCGACGCCCCACATGACGCATGAACTCACCTCACTTTCAGCAGGTCGCCCATCACGGGGATGTAGGTGTCGTCCTTGAAATTCATCTTATAAAGCGCATCCAAGCGAATGCCATAGAACTGGCTGATGGTGTACATCGACTCGCCCTCCTTCACCTTGTGCCAAGTGTCCTTATACTGTGCATCGGCTTTCTTCGCTTTCTTCGACAGAAAAATGTTCGTGCCCACAGCTGGGATGTATTCCTCATCCACCTCGTTAAACTTCATCAACTTTTTCTTAGAAATTTTCAGTTCCTTGGCCAGCGCATCCCAAGTGTCGCCACTGCGCATGGTTACACATCGTATTCCGTTCACCATGCTCACCGAATGGCGAGCAGGCATCACCACTTCAGGCTCAGTCCTCTTCTTCCTTTTTCTCAGCCCCACTCGGTCCTCATCATAATCGTCCAGTTCGTAAGTTTCAATGATGGTGATGAGCCTATTGGCATAAGTGGGCGAAGTGGCATATCCGCAAGCCTTTAGTCCGCGTGCCCATGCCTTGTAGTCCATCGGGTCGAGGTCAAAGAGTTTCTTGTACCGTGTTTGCAGTAAAAACTGAGAGTGATCTGCATAACTCTCTCCAACATTCTTGTACTTGCGGAAACGTTCGTTCCTTCGGTCGTCGTCACGAGTGACATAAGGGCCATTCCAGCCCATCCCCACCTTGATGCCGAAGTGGTTGTTGGCATGTTTCGCTAAAAAACTGGTGCCCGCACCACTCTCGAGCAGAGCCTGAGCGAGGGTAATACTGGCAGGGATGCGATATTGGCGCATTTGCTCGATGGCTGCATCTTTATACTTATCGATATATTGCTGATAAGCAGCATTTCGTTGCGCAAAAACAATTGATGACAAACCTATGGCACATGTCATCATGAATGTTCTCAGATTTCTCATTAGAAGGCAATTGAATTGTAATCAGTTGCAAAGTTAAGCATAAATATAGAAACAAAAAACTAAATGCCACTTTTTTTAGTGACATTCAGTTCGTTTCGTTCAAATAGCGACGTTTTTCCGTCAAAACTCGCTCAAGCTTCTAATTGCCCTATAATGTCGGTGAGCGAGGTGCAGCCATGTCGGTCCAACCAGTCGTTGATGCCCTGAGCCACTTTCACAGTCACCGTCGGGTCAATAAAGTTTGCCGTACCTATTTCGATGGCCGATGCTCCGGCGAGAAAGAACTCGATGGCATCCTCTGCGGTCATGATGCCCCCCAGTCCCACTATGGGGATGTGTACAGCCTTGGCCACTTGCCACACGCAACGCACTGCCACGGATTTCACCGCGGGACCCGACAGGCCTCCCGTTGCAATGCTCAACACTGGTTTGCGTTTCTCTATGTCAATAACCATGCCCATTAAGGTATTGATCAACGACACAGCGTCAGCTCCTGCATCTTGCACAGCCCGAGCAATGTCGCTGATGGAGGTTACATTGGGCGAGAGCTTCACAATCAGCGTCTTGTCATACACCTCTCTCACCGCTTTCACCACCGAGTAGGCTCCATCGGTAGTTACACCAAAAGCCATGCCTCCTTGCTTCACGTTAGGACAAGAGATGTTCAGTTCAATGGCTGGAATGTTCTCCC
>ODAJ011620947.1_pt1 | contig 12189 bp, 11 predicted proteins | sample 1539241 | NCBI WGS metagenome assembly ODAJ01 (sample SAMN02144231, study PRJEB22623) | gut metagenome | biome: sheep rumen | host: Ovis aries | place: New Zealand | reverse complement strand
AACGGGGTCGAGCCTAAAAAGCAAGCTTTTTATTACGCGGGTGATGTTCCGAAAGGAACTCACTCTTTTTCTCTCTCCCGTTTATATTATACCACATAACCAAAAAAAATCAAACACTTGTTTACAAAATAGGAAAAATTTTATAAAAAATATTTTTTTGCATGTCGAATTATGTTTATTTTTTCAAAACCTATTGACAAAATCGGCTTATTAAGTTATAATAGTATTATGTAAATAATAATTATTATCAAATAGCCCATTGTGGAAACACACTACCCCTACCGTTTTCCTTTGGACTGAAATTTATTTTTAGGAGGTATATTATTATGAAAAAATTTGTATGTATCATCTGCGGATATGTTCACGAAGGCGACTGTCCTCCCGAAAAGTGCCCACAGTGCGGCGCTCCCGCATCAAAGTTTGAGGAACAGAAAGGCGAGCTTTCATGGGCTGACGAACACAGAGTAGGCATCTGCGACGGTCTTCCGCAGGATATTATCGACGATCTGCGCAACAACTTCAACGGTGAATGTTCCGAAGTAGGTATGTACCTTGCAATGAGCCGCCAGGCAGACCGCGAAGGCTATCCCGAAGTTGCCGAGGCTTACAAACGCATTGCTTTCGAGGAAGCAGAGCACGCTGCAAAGTTTGCCGAGCTTCTGGGCGAAGTTGTTACCGCATCCACAAAGAAAAACCTTGAAATGCGTGTTATGGCAGAAAACGGTGCAACAGCAGGCAAGCTTGACCTTGCAAAGCGTGCAAAGGCACTTAATCTTGACGCTATCCACGACACCGTTCACGAAATGGCAAAGGACGAGGCAAGACACGGCTGCGCATTCAACGGCTTGTTAAACAGATATTTCAAATAATGCTTTTGATTCAAAAAAAGAGTGAGTTTTTAAACTCACTCTTTTTACGCGGGTGATGTTCCGAAAGGAACTCACTCTTTTTTTTATTTTTTATTTGTATACATCATCGGGATCGGGCCATACACGGTATACCGGAACAGACCGGTCACGGCCGCTGCCTGTTTTAAGATCGGATGGACCCGACCATATCTCAAACTTCGTGGGACTTATGGAACGATAACAGATGACAAATCTGTTGATCTCGTCTTTGAAATCGGTAAAGCGCGTGCCGTCTGTCGTAAATGTACGGTCTGATGCGGAACGCGCCATTATCTGCGCATCGGTGGTATCGGCATTGTTCTTCGGATAAGACCTGAGCTGTGATATTTTATATGCAACCATCTCGGCTATTTCCGGCTTTCTTGAACGAACGCCAAGCTTTTCGTTTGAAAGCATCTTATTCAGCTCTTCAACAAAGAATGTCGCTTCTTTCTGACCTGCAGTCTGGAACTGAAGATATGCCGTGCCGTGATTTGCCCTTGAAAGATTGGGATCTGCCGTACCATTTTGTCTGAAATAAATAGTCATACAAATAGGTGTTATAACATAAGGACCTTCGACCTCACCGTCACACTTTGCGGTTACTCTCTGCCGTACATTGGTATTACTGCCCATATGTGTAAGATCATAATAAGATCGAAATTTGCCCGCTGCACCGGCGTATTTTCCGGTATCATTCGGTATGGCATAGCGTGTTTCATCTGCCAAAAGCGTAACAGCAGCATTATAAATAGATGATGCCATCATAACATCCGAGATCTTGTTTGCTTTTTCAATATAAACCGTTGTCTGCGGTATAAGCGCACCCAGAAGCACGGTCATTATCGTAATGGAAATGATCATTTCCATAAGCGAAAAGCCTTTTTGTGAGTTCTCTTTTGCCCTGCGGAGAGCACGGTTTAATAAGTTTTCTTTAAGTTTCATACTAACACCCCCGATGTATATTTTTGCTTACGCCCCGTCCGTCCCGGCGAAAAGCATATATATACAGTTTTTAACGTTCAATTTATTATATTATACATAATTTTTTTTATTAAGTCAACAAAATGTTTACAATTTGTTCAAAAAATAATAACCAAAAATTTACCGATCGCAATGCTTATCTTATTTTGAAAAAATTTTGTTTCCTTATAAAATATATCTTGAATATCTTTTATTTTTGTAGTATGATAAGAGAGACAAAATAGGATATTTAATGGAGGCAGACAAATGATCTCGGATAAAATGAGCAATCTTGTAAAAAACAGTTCCGCCATTCGTGCCATGTTTGAAGAAGGCAAGAAAATGGCAGCAAAATACGGCAAAGAAAACGTATATGATTTTTCGCTGGGCAACCCGTCTATCGTACCGCCCGAAACAATAAAGCAGGCAATTTTCGACATACTCAACGAAGAACCCGAAATGTTCGTTCACGGCTATATGAACAACTGCGGTTACGAAGATGTCAGAAAGACTATTGCCGAATATCTTAACAAGGAACACGGCACAAACTTCTCGGAAGCAAATATCGTTATGACGGTAGGTGCGGCAGGCGGTCTTAATATAGCGCTGAAAGCCGTTGTGAATGCAGGCGAGGAGATAATCGTTATCGCGCCCTATTTCGGCGAATACGATAACTACATAAGCAATGTTGACGGCGTGAAAGTTGTTATAAGCCCCGATACGGAAAGGTTTTCGATAAACTTTGACGAGCTTGAGCAAAAAATAACAAAAAAGACACGCGCACTTATCATCAACAGCCCCAACAACCCCACAGGCGCCGTTTACAGTGAAGAGGACATAAAGCGTTTAAGTGCCATCCTCGATGCAAAGCAGAAAGAATACGGCACAACTATCTTCCTTATAGCAGACGAGCCTTACCGCGAGCTTGTTTTCGGCGGCGGCAAAGTGCCTTATCTTACAAAGTACTACAAAAACACTTTTGTGGGCTACAGCTTTTCAAAGAGTCTTTCCCTCCCCGGCGAGAGAATAGGCTACCTTACCATACCTTCCGAAATGGATGATTTTGCAAATGTTGTCGGTGCGGTAAGCGTGGCAAACCGCATACTCGGTTTCGTTAACGCACCTTCGCTTATGCAGAGAGTGATCGGCAGATGTATAGGTCAGACGGCAGACCTCAGCGTTTACGAGGAGAACAAGGACATCCTTTACAAGGCTCTCACCGAATACGGCTACAGCTGTGTCGAACCGAAGGGCACATTCTATATGTTCCCTAAGTCCATTATCCCCGACGATAAGGAGTTCTGCGCAAAGGCAAAGGACTTTCACCTTATAATCGTTCCCGGCTCCACATTCGGCTGCCCGGGTCATTTCCGCATTGCATACTGCGTAGAAAAACAGACCGTACTCAACAGCCTTGAAGCTTTCAAAAAACTTGCCGATTTTTACAAAGGATAAAAGCATATAAAAAATGGATAAAATAGACATTTTCGCAAGAGCAAAAATAAACACCGCCCTTGACGTAACGGGCAAACGCGAGGACGGCTATCACGATCTGCGTATGATAATGCAGACCGTAAACCTGTGCGACAATATAAGCATAGAAAAATCAAAAGAAACGGGCATAGAGCTTACATCAAACCTTGCATGGCTGCCCTGTGACGGCAGGAACCTTATATACCGCGCCGCAGAAGTGCTTATAGACCGCTGCGGCATAAAAAAAGGTGTAAAGATAAAGCTTTTCAAGCGTATACCAGCAGCCGCAGGCCTTGCGGGCGGCAGTTCGGACTGTGCGGCAACGCTTGTAGCCATGCGGCGGCTTTTCGGCCTGAACATATCGAATACCGAGCTTATGAAAATAGGAGAGGAACTCGGCGCGGATGTACCGTACTGCATAATGCGCGGCACCGCTCTTGCGGAGGGCAAGGGCGAGATACTGACACGCCTGCCCGCCTTTCCCGATGCTTACGTACTGCTTGCAAAGCCGCCGATAAATGTTTCGACACCTGCCGTTTTCAAGGAATTCAGCATGGATAAAGTCGAAAAACGCCCCGATATAGAAAAAATGATAAGCTGTATCGAAAACAACGATCTTCAGGGCATTTGCGACAATATGTGCAACGTGCTTGAAACGGTGACCGTAAAAAACTATCCCATAATAAAGGATATAAAGCAGGCGATGCTTGACCATAAGGCGCTCGGCAGTATGATGAGCGGCAGCGGTCCTACGGTATTCGGCTTTTTTGCCACCTATGAAGACGGCATAGAAGCGCTGAAATTTGTACGCAGCACTTATCACGTAAAGGAGATATACCTTACAACGGTATTCAATATCAAACAACACAAGGATACCTCTATAAATTAGGATAAATGGATATTAAAAAATCGTAATGGGATATTAAAAAATCATAAGGGATATTAAAAAATAAGGAGGACAAAAATAATGTCAAAAAAATTTATATCGCTCATACTTGCGGTAGTGCTTGTATTTGCAGCAGTACCTGCATCTGCCGACGATCTCGGATATGAGTATATAGCCTTAGGCGACAGCATCGCTTACGGCTACGGCCTTGCAAACCCGAAAACAGCGGCTTATCCAGCACAGTTTGCTACTAAGAATTCTCTTACATATGTAAACTACGGCGTCAGCGGCATGACGGCAGACGAACTGCTTGCAGCTTTGCAGAACAAGGAATATGACGTTTCGGGCGCAGATGTGATCACCATAAGCATAGGCAGCAACAACCTGCTTCAATTGCTCATAGGTGCTATTGCAGACGAATTCGGCATAGATACCACTATGACAAACGATGTTCCGAAGGCTATAAGCAATTATGCAAAAGCACTTATAGATGCAGGCTATACCGATATTCTTGCAGGTCACTACAAATCGCTTAAAGTTGAACTTCAGAACAACCGTGAAATATATGCCGAATGTGACAGGGTCAAAAACGAACTTATCCCCAATATAGCAAAGGAGATAAGGAAAGTAAATCCCGATGCACAGCTTATTTTTACAAACATATACAATCCTTACAAGGGTATGTCGATGACAGTACCGCTCAATCCCGAAAAGACCGCTACTGCAACGGAAGATATAGGCGTGCTTTTCCAGCCTTATGTAAACCGTGTAAACAGCGGTTTTGAAAGCACGGACGATTATACGGTATGTGACATAGCAACCGTATTCTCGGGCAGAACGGATTATGTTAACGCCGACCTTGACCTGCGCAATATGGATACTTTCACTTATGACCCCCACCCCACATACAGAGGTCATGTGGCAATAGCAAATGCCCTTTCAGCTGTTTACGAAGCTCCCGAACCTGCAACCGAGACTTCGACAGAAACAACAACACAGCTGACAACTACCGAAACTTCGACCGAAACAACAACGGAAACCACTACGGAAACCACTACGGAAACCACTACCGCCGATACAACAAAAGAAACACAGGCAGAAAACATCATCTACGGCGACCTTAACAACAATAAGACGATCGATGCCGCAGACTCCGCCATAGCGCTCCAGTACACGCTTAACAAAGCGGCGCTCAGGTTTGACAAAACAGACGAGAAAAAGGCAGATGTTGACGGAAACAATGTGATAGACGCAGAGGATTCAATGCACATAATGCAGAAAGCTCTTGTTTCTACATATCAATTCCCGATATTAAGACAGCAGAACAATAAATAACAAAAGCATAAAACTATAAACAAGGAGGAATAATTATGCTTAAAAAACTTATACTTATAGTTATCGTTGTTGGTGCAGGTGTACTTGTATACACTGAAACAACAGGCAAAACTCACCTTAAAAACACAGTTTATCAGGCTATAACGGGCGAAGAGCTTGTTGAAGACGAGACCGTAGACGAAAACGGCAACCACTATACACTTGTAGGCGAAAAGGAAAAGCCGCTTTCCGCAGGCGATCAGGCAATCAAGGATGCAGGCGAATATCATTCCGAAGCAAAGGCCTTTGCAGGCAAGGCTGCCAACACGGCAAACGCCATAAACGAAGCCGGAAAATAAAATATGACAGTTAAAAGATTAACGCGCTCTGCGTTTTTGCTTGCGCTTATAATGGTACTGTCATTTCTTGAAAGTATGCTGCCGCCCGTTGTGAGCTTTGCTCCGGGCATAAGGCTTGGACTTGGCAATATAGTGACTATGTACGCACTTTTCACCATAGACAAAAAAACGGCATTCCTGCTTAATATACTCAAATCCGTTTTCGTGTTTATAACAAGGGGTGCAACAGCTGCCGCACTGAGCCTTACAGGCGGCATACTCTCGCTTATTGTGATCATAGTCCTGAGTATGCTGCTGAAAGAACGTGTCAGCTACCTTTCTTTGAGCATTTTGGGCGCAGTTTTTCACAATATCGGTCAGCTCGCTGCCATTTCGGTGCTTATGAACAACAAAGCCGCCTTTTTCTACCTGCCCGTGCTTATCGTTGCAGGTACGGTAATGGGCAGCATAACGGGCACAGTGCTGAATGTGGTAATGCCGAGACTTGACAGGATAAAATGATAATTCAACAAAAAAAAGAGAATATATGAAAATATGTCTGCGGAGGACAAAGCGGCAGCCAAAAAGGACGTTTGCAGACACGCGGCCGCCGTTCAGTCTTGTAAGAAACGCAAGCGTTTCAAAGCTTTTTTCTCTTTTTTTATATGGGCGGAGCATTTGTTCCGCCCCTTTTTTTTATACGAACTGTCACAGTTTTGAGGGAGGTAAAAATGGATATTTTACAGCAGTTATCCGACAAGAATATATGGCTGGAGTTTTATAATGCAAAAAGCCTGTCGGGGCATATGAGTTTGTCCGAAAGCGAAGCCCTGCTTGATTTTATTAATGCAAAGGCTTATTCACAGACAGTATCGAAACTTCAAAGCGGCGTTTTCTTCTTCTCCGTTCCCGAAAAGAAAAGCATAAATAAAATGCTTGCAAACAAAAAACGTATCGTCTATATTTTCCCCGAAGATGAAATGTATGTTATGAAACTGCTTTGCTATCTGCTCTACAAATATGATGATAAACTCACCGACAGCTGTTATTCGTTCCGCCGCGGCAAAAACGCAAAAACCGCCGTAAGAAAGATACTTTCGCACGGTATGGATAAAAAATACTCCGTTAAAGCGGATATAAGCAATTATTTCAATTCCATACCGTCACACAGGCTTGCGGAAACGCTCGAAAACGTGATAACCGACGATCCTGCGCTGCTTCGGCTTCTTCAAAATTTTCTCACCCTTGACAAAGCTTACGAAAACGGCAGGCTTATCGCCGAAAACAGGGGTGCAATGGCAGGCTGTCCGCTTTCGCCGTTTTTTGCCAATTTTTATCTTAACGATATAGACAAGATATTTGAAGAAAAAACACAATGTTTCTGCCGTTATTCCGATGATATACTCTTTTTTGCGGATACGCAGGCACAAGCCGAAGAACTGCTTGACGAACTGAAAGAGCTGTTCAATGAAAAAGGACTTTTTGTCAATACCGAAAAATGTATGATACGCGCACCCGAAGACGGTTGGGAATTTCTCGGCTTTGCTTACAAAAACGGCTGTATAGATATATCGCCCGTCACAAAACGCAAAATAAAGGCAAAAATAAAGCGCAAAGCAAAGGCATTGTACCGCTGGAGCCGCAAAAAGAATCTTTCCTATGAAAAAGCGGCGCGCGCCATGATAAAACGCTTTAACAAAAAGTTCTATGACGATACGCACGAGGGAGATTTCAGCTGGAGCAGGTGGTTTTTCCCGATACTGACGACCTCGGAAGGTCTGAAAGAAGTTGACGGATATATACTTGAATATATACGCTTTTTAAGAAGCGGCAGACATTACAAGGGTAATTACAGGTTCGGATACGATGAAATAAAAAAACTCGGCTACCGCAGCCTTGTAAACGAATTTTACCGTTCAAACGGCAAAAAGCACTCTTTTCACCAAATAAAAAAGTAATTCAAGCTGCCCGTTTTTGAAAAGACTAAAAATAAAAATGTGCTTGCATAGGCATAAGCAAAGAGGGTGCTGCGGAATGCAGCACCCTCCTTGCTTTAGATATTTATAAGCTTTTTTTACGGTAAATTACATCATACCGCCCATACCGCCTGCGGGCATAGGAGGTTCGGGTTCCTTGATATCGGCAACAACGCTCTCTGTTGTAAGGATAGTCGATGCAACACTGTTTGCATTGAGAAGAGCGCTTCTTGTAACCTTTGTGGGGTCAATGATGCCTGCTTCGACCATGTTTACATACTCGTCTGTAAGTGCATTGTAACCAACACCCTTGCCGCTTTCCTTTACCTTGTTAACGATGACTGCACCCTCAAGACCTGCGTTTGCAACGATCTGGCGAAGAGGAGCTTCAAGTGCTTTAAGGATAATGCCTGCGCCTGTCTTTTCGTCGCCTTCAAGTGATGCGCAAACCTTTTCAACAGCGGGGATAGAGTGGATATAAGCAGAACCGCCGCCGCAGATGATACCCTCTTCAACAGCTGCCTTTGTAGCTGCAAGAGCATCTTCCATACGAAGTTTCTTTTCCTTAAGAGCAACTTCCGAAGCTGCGCCTACCTTGATAACGGCAACGCCGCCTGCAAGCTTTGCAAGTCTTTCCTGTAATTTTTCCTTATCAAACTCGGATGTGGTTTCTTCAAGTGCCGCACGTATCTGTGCAACTCTTGCATCAATATCTTCTTTCTTGCCTGCACCGTCAACGATAGTTGTGTTTTCCTTTGTTACGCTGACTGTCTTTGCACGGCCGAGCATATCAACTGTAGCTTCCTTGAGTTCAAGACCAAGCTCGCTGCTTATTACCTGACCGCCTGTAAGTGCTGCGATATCGGCAAGCATTTCTTTTCTTCTGTCACCAAAGCCCGGAGCCTTAACGGCAACAACATTGAATGTACCTCTTAACTTGTTAACGATAAGTGTTGTAAGAGCCTCGCCCTCAACATCCTCTGCAATAATAAGAAGCTTTGCGCCCATCTGAACGATAGATTCAAGAAGAGGAAGAATGTCCTGTATATTGGAGATCTTCTTATCTGTGATAAGGATATAGGGGTTGTCAAGTGTTGCGACCATCTTTTCCATATCTGTTGCCATATAAGCCGAAAGATAACCGCGGTCAAACTGCATACCTTCAACAAGTTCAAGCTCCGTATCCATTGTCTTTGATTCCTCAACAGTGATAACACCGTCGTTTGAAACCTTTTCCATAGCATCTGCAACCATCTGACCGACTTCTTCGTCTGCTGCGGAGATAGATGCTACCATTGCGATATGTGACTTGCCGTTAACTGCCTGGCTCATATCCTTGATAGCCTCAACAGCTGCCTTTGTTGCCTTATCCATACCTTTTCTCAAAATAATGGGGTTAGCGCCTGCTGCAATATTCTTAAGACCCTCGTGTACCATTGCCTGTGCAAGTACCGTAGCTGTGGTAGTACCGTCACCCGCAACATCATTTGTCTTTGTTGCAACTTCCTTAACAAGCTGTGCACCGATGTTTTCAAAAGGATCTTCAAGCTCGATCTCCTTTGCGATAGTAACACCGTCGTTTGTTACAAGCGGAGTGCCGTACTTTTTGTCAAGCACTACGTTTCTGCCCTTGGGGCCTATTGTTACCTTAACTGTGTCGGCAAGCTGATTGATGCCTGCTTCAAGTGCTGTTCTTGCTTCAATACCGTATTTGATCTGTTTTGCCATGATAAAATTCACTCCTTATATATATTATTCTGCAAATATATTATTCTACAATTGCAAGTATGTCGCTTTCTCTTACAACGATAAATTCTTCGCCGTTGTACTTGACTTCCGTACCTGCGTATTTGCTGTAAACTACCTTCTGACCTTCTTTAACGGTCATAGGTACTACCTTGCCGTCAACAACAGCGCCCGGACCTACCGCAACAACTTCCGCTTCCTGCGGTTTTTCCTTTGACTGTGTTGTAAGTATGATGCCGCCCTTTGTTGTTTCCTCGGCTTCGGCCTGCTTTAAAATAACTCTGTCATTCAATGGTTTTAAACTCATTATATATGCCTCCTTAATGATACTGAAAATGTTACTGATTTTTTATTCTGTTAGCACTCATTAATGTTGAGTGCTAATTTATTGTTATAGTAAACCAATTCCCTTTTTTTTGCAATGCTATTATCGGGCGTAAAAACAGGGTATAACTTTTAATATCTTTTATTTTCTTTAATTTCCTCCGTTTTTCTTTGCTTTTTATATTTTATATTTTATTTTATATTCTGTTTTATATCTTTTATACCATAACCATACCGTTTTTGTATTCGCTGCCTGTTGCCCTGTCGGTAAGCAGATGATAGATGTCCCCTGCCTTTATCTCTGTTTTCAGCAGTTCTTCGTTTTCCTTCACCCTTGTCACAACGGGCAGGCTGCTTTTTGCCGCAAGCTCGTTTATAAGATATTTTTTATCCTTTCTGACACCCAAGACCCTTATATAAGCAGGCACTTTGTTCTGCATAGTTTTTGTTATGCCAAGTACGGTATGCAGCACTGCCCTTTGCAGTTTGGTATAGGTATAGCGTTTTGTCTTTGCCGCTTCAATAATGCCGCTTATATCGGCTTTGTCACTGCATCGCAAAAAGCGGTTTTCAAGCCCCTCCGTCATATCCGCTATCTCCGAAAGCTCCGTTTTGGATGCCGTGCGCAGAACATAGGCAAATATATCGCTGTATTGGTCTATTTTGGGCAAAAATACGGTTTTATAGCTTTCAAGGGTATTTTTCGGCACAGCTTCAACGGGTATGCTTCCTTTTGCCATGCTCTGCCTTATCGCCGCCGCAGAGGAAATGCCGCCGCTCAATTCAAGGTCGTTATATCCGTTCTGTTCACGTTTGACCGTAAAAGGCAGTATCTGGCTGTTCAGACGCTTTAAAGCCGCAAGATACTCCACCGCAAGGATATTGTTAGGCAGAGCCGCAAACGGTATATCACGCTTCAGTACCTTTGAGGCAGCTTTTTCCCTTGCCGACGGATAGGATATGCCCTGTGAAAGATAAGCCGCAAGATAAGCCTTGAATTCATCGCTTTCGGCTGCAAAAACCTCCGCCGCAAGTTCAAGTTCTTCCATACTGCCCTGCTCACTGCCAAAACAAAGCGCATCCGCAATACCGCTTTTTTCAATTATATAAACCGCCGCCCCCGCAAAAACATCCGCCGCCCCCGCCGCATATTCCACAGGCAGTTCAAGCACCATATCTGCGCCGTTTTCAAGCGCATGACGCACACGTATATGCTTTTCAAACACGGCAGGCTCACCGCGCTGGGTAAAATTTCCGCTCATGACTGCTATGATATTTTCGCAGCCCGTCAGTTTGCGCGTTTTTTCAAGATGAAATTTATGCCCGTTATGAAATGGGTTGTATTCCGCGATTACAGCGGTATTTTTTATCTCTCGCATAGCTTCGCTCCGTTACATTATCTTTAAAATTATATCAAAATTATATCAGAATTATATCATTGTGCCGATATAAAGTCAATCTTACAAATACTATACGTTATTACAAAAACTATTGTAATACAACACGATATGCTGTATAATTGTATAGAAGATATCGGTTATAATGTGGTTAAAAAGAGGAGGAGCACTATGAACAAAGAAGAATTTAAAGCCTTATATGATGCGTATAACGCACCTGCTTTTGATGAGAAGGCAAAAAATGCATGGGACACGTCAATAAATAAATGGAATAATATTTTAAAAAAATGTTTTCAGGACAAAGATGGTCCAGAATTGGAGGACTGGGTAAAAAGCGAGGAAAAGGATAAAGAAAAGGATTATATACCATATTTTCTTGAGACCGGAGAAAAATTTTTTGGACATGCAAAACCAGGCACTATGCAGGGCTGTATGATATACAAAAAAGCAAAAGACGATAAAATTTATGATGGATATGATAAAACCGATAAAGACAGCATAGAGGATGAGAAGCTTAAAGAACATTACAATACTAATATAAAGCCGTTATTAAAAAATATTGTTGGCGCAAAAACATTAAAGGACGTATATGATGTAGAAAAATCAGATTTATATGCTAATTTTAAAGCCAAACAAATGCTGCGAAAAATCACAATTTTAATGTCACTAACAGAAAATAACCAATATAAGAATGAATTTATGTGGATATTCATTGAAAAGTCAGTAGACAGATTAGCCCAAATATTAGAGGTTGACATTAAGGAAAATGATACTTTTCTTGGAATAAATAATAAAGTATACAAAAGAGCGAAAGACTGGACCGGCACCGACGAGGCCAAAAGAGACAAAGGTTATTATTATAAATTATATAATTTTTTATGGGAC
>ODAJ014775736.1_pt1 | contig 12192 bp, 6 predicted proteins | sample 1539241 | NCBI WGS metagenome assembly ODAJ01 (sample SAMN02144231, study PRJEB22623) | gut metagenome | biome: sheep rumen | host: Ovis aries | place: New Zealand | reverse complement strand
CATCACCAAAGAGGGTATCAACGCTGCCATGAAGGCTGCTGCCAACGAGTCCTTCGGTTACAACGAGGATGAGATCGTTTCCAGCGATGTTATCGGTATGAAGTTCGGTTCGCTCTTCGATGCAACCCAGACCATGGTTGCCAAGATCGACGAGGACACCTATCAGGTACAGGTTGTCAGCTGGTACGACAACGAGAACAGCTACACCAGCCAGATGGTACGTACTATCAAGTACTTGGCAGAGCTGAAGTAAGCTTAATCTAAGACTTCGCGCGACTCGCGGTTTCACCGCTCGATGGCGCCTACGTCTTGATCTACGCTTCTCCCCACTGCAACTCTTCGAGTTACATCGGGGACCCCAAACAAAAAAACAGACGTCCGACGGGCGTCTGTTTTTTGTATGTCTCAGATACTCAGGGTCAGCATTGCCTGCCATTTGTCTTCCTTGATATCCTTCTTCTGGTGGATAGCTTTGGAAAGCGGCACAAGCACTATCTCTTCGTTCTGGACACCGACCATCACATTCCGCTGTTCGTCCAGCAGTGCCTGTATGGCAGCCACGCCCATCCGTGACGCCAGGATACGGTCGGAAGCCGTCGGGCTTCCGCCGCGTTGCAGGTGTCCTAAGATGGTTACGCGTGTGGAGTACTCAGGGTGCTCTTTCTCGATCATTGCCGCTACAGCGTTAGCACCGCCTTCGACGGCATGCTCCTGTACCAGTACGATGGAGGAGTTCTTGGATTTGCGGCGGCCGTTACCGATGGCATCCTCTATCTGTTCCATCACCGTAGCGCGCTCCGGGATGATAGCGGCCTCGCATCCGCCGGCGATAGCGGCATTGAGTGTCAGGAAGCCGGCATCGCGTCCCATCACTTCCACCAGGAACACGCGCTCGTGCGAGGTAGCCGTATCGCGCAGTTTGTCAACACACTCCATGATGGTGGACAGCGAGGTGTCATAACCGATGGTGGCATCCGTTCCCCAGAGGTCATTGTCTATCGTAGCCGGAATACCTATCACCGGGACATTGAACTCCTGCGCAAAGATTCTGCCACCGGTAAAGGTACCGTCGCCCCCTATTACAATCAGGGCGTCGATGCCCTCGCGTACCAGGGTGTCGTATGCCTGTTTCCGCCCTTCCGGTGTGGTGAACTCCGGGCAACGGGCAGATTTGATAATCGTGCCGCCGCGCTGGATGATACCCGACACGTCTTGCGAAGAGAACTCCGCCACCTCTCCGTCTATCAATCCTTTGTAGCCGCGATAGATGGCTTTCACGCGAATGCCATTGCAGATAGCCGCACGCGTCACGGCACGCACAGCCGCATTCATTCCCGGCGCGTCACCTCCCGAGGTGAGCATGCCTACTGTTTTAATACTGTATTCCACGATTCTATTTTGTTTTTTACTTTTTCCATTAACCATTGCGGTGTGCTGGTGGCACCGCATACACCTATCCTCGTCCGGGGATGACAGGCTTCCGATTGGAGGTCAGTCATCTTCTCCAGTTCCTTCGGCGAGGAGATGAACACCGTCCGGGGATTGGCTTCCAGACAATGATTGTATAGTACGCGCGCGTTGGAGGACTTGGCTCCGCCGACAAACACCACGATATCATTGCTTCTTGCGAACTCCTGTATCTTCGCTACGCGGTTGGCCACATTGCGGCAGATGGTGTCGTGCGCCTCAACAGCCACGACAGAGCCCGATTGGGCTACACGGTGCCGGATGGCCTCTACCAGCGTCTGAAAACCCTCTACCGACTTGGTCGTCTGTGAAAAGATATATACCGGTCTTCTGAAATCTATCTTCCCCAGCTGCTCTATGGACTCGATGACGATAGCCGTGTCGTGGGTCTGCCCCTGCAAGCCGACGACTTCGGCATGCCCGGGTTTGCCGTAGATGACTATCTGCGGCGGCAAGGGGCTGTCGTTCTTATGCGCCTCATAGCAGGTGCGGATACGGTCTTGCAGTTTCTTGACCACCGGACAGGTGGCATCTACGATCTCTATCCCCCGCTGCCGGGCTATCCAATAGGTGCTGGGCGGTTCGCCGTGTGCCCGAAGCAGCACTTTGGCGTGGTGCAAGGTGCGCAAGTCGTCATAATCGATTGTCTGCAGTCCCATCTGCTCCAGACGGGCGCACTCCTGTCCGTTATGTACAATATCGCCCAGGCAAGAGAGTTCTCCTGCCCGGAGTTCCTGTTCTGCCTTGGTGATTGCACGGGTGACACCAAAACAAAAGCCGCTGTTTTGGTCTATACTGACGGTTGCCATTACTGACAGGCTGCAAGCCTTTCTTCAAAAATCGCTATCACTTTTGCCATCTGCTGGTCGGGGGTAAGAGAACTGTTGTCTATCTCCACGGCATCTTCCGCCTTGCGCAAGGGCGACTCCTTGCGGTGGGTGTCGCGGTAGTCGCGCTCGTTGACATCCGCCAGGACTGCTTCATATCGTGGATTTTCGCCTTTGCCGACCAACTCATCGAACCGCCGTCGGGCACGCACTTCGGGGGAGGCTGTCAGGAAGAGTTTCAACTCCGCATGGGGGAAGACCACCGTTCCTATATCTCTGCCGTCCATCACAATCCCTTTGGCTTCACCCATTGCCTGCTGCTGTGCTACCAGATAGGCTCTCACTTCTTTTATCTGCGAGATCTCCGAGGCGCGGTTTCCCACCTCCAGGGTACGGATTGCGTTTTCGACATCCTCTCCGTTGAGCGTGGCGTGCTGTACGCCGCCGGTCAGCACAAAGCCCACCTTCACCTCATTGAGCGAAGCCACGACCTGCCGGTCATCCTCTATTCCGTGGCGCAACATATACAGCGCGATGGTGCGGTACATGGCTCCGGTATCCACATACATGTAGCCGGCATATTTAGCCAGCGCTTTGGCAATAGTTGATTTGCCGCAGGAAGAATAGCCGTCTATGGCAACGATAATATTCTTGGTCATTGTTTTTGTCCTTTCATTCTTGGTTTGCCGTTTTGCCCGGGGCGCGTTTATTTCATGAGCGAATTGATATCCAGCGACAGTCCGGCTTGATAGGAGAAGTTGTTGCGTGTAAGCTGGCTCACGGCAAAGCCTATCCGTGCCTGCTTAATCCGTATGCCGGCACCGAGTCCGAAGCCTGCCAGCGACTTCTGGTCGGTCAGGTTCAGTTCGGCTCTGCGGCGGTGGTTATAACTGAGCGTGATATAGAAGCGTTCGCTCTTGGGGACGATGTCGATTGCAAAAATCGTGTGCCTGAAGAGCATGTCGTACCATTTCACGTTGTGGTCGAGGATATCGCCCGTGGTAGGCGACTTGTCGAGCGAAGTCCACTCGTAGCCCAAGTTCCAGCGCTGGAGGTTGTGCAAGGTCATATGGAGCCGGATGGGCGCATGCTTGAACCGGTAGTTGAGTCCCAGTTCGAGATTCAGCGGCAGGATCTCATGTTTTGTACCGTCTTCGTCCGAGTAGAAGCCCTTGACCTGCCATCCTATATTGCGCAGCACCAGACCCATCTGGAAAGTGCTGTCTCCGGTCTGGAAATGTCCGCCGACATCGGCACCGATAGCGAATGAATGGTAGGACTCATAGATTGAGTAGATCGGTTTGATGGCTACGCCTATGGTAAAATACTCGCTCAACTGCCGCGCATAGATAGCGTCGATCAGGATATCCTTGGCGCCGAACGAGCCGCCGGAGAGGTTGCCCTGCTCGTCGGCATAGGGCATATGTCCGTAGTCCAGATAGTGTACTCCCACAGCAAAATAGTTGGGTTTGCGGGTGCTGTCGGCAGAAGTCCTGAGGGACCGGATATCCTTGAAGTTGTGTCCGTATAGCACCGACCCGAACATTGTTCCGGGGAGGTAGTAGGAGAAATTGAGCTGCAGCACCTTGTCGGTCCGCTCGCCCAGGAGGGAGGGGTTGCACATCGCCATCGAGACGTCGCCGTCGCGCACGCTCACGTTGGAGCCGCCCAAGGCATTCACGCGACTGGAGACAGGCAAGTCCAGAAAGTTGAAGACCGAACTTCCACTTCCTGCATACTGTCCCATTGCCGGCATTCCTGCCAACAACAAGCCACATAATATGACAAAGCCACACTTCCGCATTTTAATTTCGGGTACAAAGGTACAATAAATTTTGCACATACACAAAAAAAAGTGCGTTTTTTATGTATAATGAGTAAAAAAATCCGCTCCACGAAATGTATCGTGGAGCAGATTGGTGTTTCAGCCTCGGGCGGATGCCCTCAGCGACGAGTCGTAAAAAAATGGTTTAGAATACTGCTTTACGCGGAGCTCCTGTCAGCAACAAAGCAGATCTGGAACAGTTCAGTCATAGTGGGAGGTAGTCAGCCTCCCACTACGTATAAGAGAGTCTAATCAGAACACAGCTCTTGCGTCAGAGCGTCTGCGAACCCCCGGATGGTCAGGGAGGATATATGCTCCTCCTTCACCAGATACTACACTGATAATCATCATATCCTCAGCCGGAAATACGGTGGTTTCCGTAACAGGCAATATATATACTCGTTTCATATTCATGATTCTGTTTGTTGGTTATATAATTCCTTTTGTTACTCAACTACCTGTCCGTTGATGGTATAAACCTTGCCTTCACGAAGGATATAGATAACATCATTGATGAGCACCTTGGTAGCAGTAGTTGCGCCTTTTTCCACCAACGCTTCGTCCAGTGAGGTAACTACAGACGGAGCCGCCGAGATACGCAGACCGTAGGTGATGTCCGTACCACGGTTCAGGCTGAATGTGTACGGAGCCTCTGAGAGGTTCCATACAGCGTGTCCGTCACGCGTGAGATAGATCACCATACCTTCAACCGGAGCACTCTGCACAGTTATGGTGTAGTCGCCGGCTGCAGGTGTGTAGAGGCTAAGCGGGAAGTCCGCTGTGCCGTCCACCGGTGCCATCGTATTGACGCAGAGGCGTGCATCGTAACGGTTGATCCACATCTGAGCCGAGGTGGTGGAGACACCCATCTTCAGCAGGTCGCTGCCGATAGTGTAGCGGTCAGCCTCCTTGTCCCCGTCGATGGCGACAAACAGGTTGTCCATGCGACGGACACCGTTGGTGAGAGTGAGTTCAAACTCTCCTTTGACAGAGGTCTGTGCACTACGGCGCATAGGAGCATTAGAAGCAGAGTTCACTACGACGGAAGCACCATTAGCCACCTGTACGAAAGCCGGTTTACCGACAATCATATTGTCCAGTGAGGCTACGGAATAGGTTTTGGTATCTCCATCATAATACTGCGCTTTGGTAGTACCTACCGTTAGGTTGGCACTATAGAGTGCGGGGTTGGCAATACCGTTCCAGTTGGCATTCTGATCCGAAGGGTTACCATCGGTTGCTGTCAGTTGAACATCCGTATTGAGCAGGTTGGCACGTCCCGCCTTGCGGAAACGGAGCGTGGTAGCCGGGCTTGCCAAATATATCATGTAAGCACGGCCGGGGAGCATGGTGTGGTCGCTCTCCAACTCTACATAACGCCAGCAGTCAGCCACGGTTCCCTGTGTAGCACGGATCTGTCCGTCGTACCAGATGAGGTCGAAGTCCACGCCCAGCGTCAGATGACGGCCGTCAGCATAGATGCCCGTCTCGGCATTGACACGCCAAGGCACTGCTACGGCGTACCATGTACGAGCAGCGGCATTGAGCGTGAGGTCGAAGTCGGCATTGCCGGACAGTGTGATCTGGTCCGCACCGGTTATCTGCCCCGCCTCGATACCATTAGAGCGGATGACGAGGTTGTTCAGAGTTGTCGGTTGCATCAATTCGATCTTGCTAGTTTTATCCACCACCAGCGTCTGGTTAAAGAGGGCGGTATAGGTAGCGTTCTCGGTAGCAGCAACAACTGTCGGAGTCCAACCTGAGAAGGTGTAGGTGTACCCGGCATTTGCCTCTTTGGTCGGGGTAGGACCATCGTAAACCGGAGTTACGCGGTAAGGAACGTTCTCGTCCGTCTCCAATATATTTTCACCATTTTTCCACACGATCGTATATAGCTGTTCTGATGTGAATGGGGTAAAGATGGCGGTATAGGCAGCATCACCCGTAACGGCAGCCAATGCCGTACCTGCGGAATAGGAGGTCGTCACAGAACCTGCCGTGCACTTCCAACCTGCGAAAACATAGGTAATTCCGTTCTGGCTCTCCTTTGTCGGAGTCTCACCACTATACTCAGGTATTGCCCCCGCGCTATACTTAACGTGATCCAATTCTGTAGTACCATCCTCTTTATACCACGTAATCGTATATTTCATTCTCGGCACGAAGGATGCGTGGTATGTAGCATCTCCATCAACAGCAACGACATTCGGAGTCCATACCAATTCGTAAGTATAGGTATCGTCTTCATCCTTGGTGGGGAGAGTACCGTCGAATGTCGGTTTTACTCCAGAAGCGACATTTTCATCCGTCTCCAAGAGGTTGCCGTTTTCGTCCAGCCATTTCACCGTATAGGTTCTCGGCGTTGTAGCATATGTAGCGGTATAGGTAGCATCACCGGTAACAGCGGTAATAGCCGGAGTCCAATCTATGAAAGCACCGTAGTTATACTGTGCATCGGGATCCATTGCCGGTGTTTCTCCAGTGTAAGAAGGAGTTGCACCAACCGCCCATTTGCTCTGCTGAAGGACGCTACCATTTGCGTTCTTGAATTTGACCGTATATGAATTCTGACTATATTGCGCAGTATAAACCACATCCGTCTCAGGTTCGGGAAGAAGTTCTTGTAATCCATATACCTTATATTCTCCGTTTTCATCCATCACAGAGGACTTCCAGCCCGCGAAGGTGTAGGAATATTCGCTTGTTCCGTCTCTGGTAGGTACGGTAGATGAAGGATATTTATTATTTTCAGACCACTTAAACTTCTCCTGACCGCCTAAACTCGTGCCATTGTAATCACGGAAGTAGATATAAACCTCCGGCTTCTCATTTACGATATTGGCGACATAGGTAGCGGGGCCTGTGACAGCGCCGACGGCCGGAGACCACGTAACGTACAAGACTTCCCCCGAAGCGGTATGCACCGTCGGAATAACCGGTGTCTCACCATACGCCAAGAGCTGGCGCTCGATCTCTGCGCCTCCGTTAATCGCTTCGTCAAAGCGGAAGATGACGGTATGCTTAATCGCCTTGGGTTCGTATTTGGCGGTGTAGGAAGCGTCAGCGGTCACGGGAGCGACAGCCGGTTCCCACTCGTTGGCAAATACATAGTCGTAATTGACATCAGAAGGACGTGTGGGGTTGGTACTATTGTACTTCGGCGTTGCACCATAGGGGAGAGTGTATTCCGCCAGTTTGGTGCCTTCCCAGTTTTTCCATGTGATGGTATAGGTAGGATTCTCCCACTTGTCTGTTTCTTTGTTGTACTTATAACGCGGATAGTAGCCATTGGCATTGGGAGTAAGGCACTTGTAGTGGTCTCCTTCCTGCTCTACTTCCCACCACTGGCAGTCATCCTCAATGAGGATAAAAGACCTTCCTTCACCTGCTGCATCGCTGTAGATATGGTCGTCGTTAGGGTCCTTGTTCACGGCTACGTACTCGGCTGGTTTGGCGTAGTAGGTGGTTGTTTTGTTTACCGTTTCCGTAGCGAAGCAGTCTTCCACGCCCATGCGTTTCCATTGGCCATCCTTGTAGCAGTAGGATGCTCCGGTCAATGTTCCTTGCGTTTCGGTATAAGGTGTAGATGTATCCTCGTTATGCAACTTTGCATAGGTGCAAGTGATACCAGAAGGAGATACTGTACCACTTTGCAGATAATACAACTTCTGTTCTGTAGATTCCGGTACATCCGTTTCAAAATAGACAGTACCGGCATCCTCATTGGAAGATATGATGTTAGCCCCTAAATGAGTAGTATAAACCGCACCTCCTTCTCCAATCTTCAGCGTACCATGTACATTGATGGTAGCATCGTGGAAACTACTGGTAGGAGCCGACATGGTATTCCAAAGAGCATTAAATTTCATCTCTTCCGATGCCGATGTATATGCCATAAATGCCTTAACGACATCGACAAAACGATACAACGGGGCACCTGCAGGAAGGGCATTTATCAGAGGTAACACCCCATAGGTCCACGTATTTTCATTAGAAGCTTCTACTACTGCAGTTCTAAGAGCCGTGATGATATCACCACGTGTGTATTGCGATGTCGGAGAGTAAGGAATAATGCTCAACATTCCTGCCTCTGAATACCCAACCGTACTTTCCCCATTGTCATCTTCGATAGCTGTCAATCCTCCGAATACAGGAGACTTAGTCATCCAGTCCTGGGTTGCACAGAGATAAATGCTTACGGTCTCGTTGTTACTACTATTTCGTTCAACATTGACTGTTGCTTCCTTGTCCACCTCAATCTCCATACCCGGGAGCATCTGCACGTCCTGCGTGATACCCATCTTTCCAGAAAGGAGGTGAATCTTCATATTGTTTACCAACGGGAGTACATACCCCGGCGATCCCATACTAAAAATAGGAAGATTAATAATTATGACACTACCCAATTTGGCGGCATTGTTGATTTCATAAACCTGCTTGTCCTGAAGAGGGTCATAATACTTGCGTACCCATGTATCCTTGCTGACATCAGTTTCTTCCATTAAGAAGATAGCATCTTCATCTTTCTGTCCGTTACCATACGCACAGCCAATGACACCAATATCCTCCGATTTCATATCAATGCCAAAATACGACCGGTTAGCCATTACGCCGATGGAACTAATCAAGCGTGCCCCCGGGTGGTAGATAGCCGGAGCCTCCACATTCTGAATATAATACTGATTTACCAAGAAAGCACGGTAGTCCTTTCCTGTCGACAACCAATCAAATGCCTTACGCGCTCCCGGCCAGTCCAAGGTCTGGAAATACTCCCTGACAACAGCTCCCCGGCGTACATCAATATCACCGCGGTTGCCGGAAAAGCTTTTTCCGTTAGTAACATATCCCCATGCGCGCAATTTGGCATCTTTTTCCAAGGTAATATGGCTGTTATCACTCAACACCATATGACCATAACTACCTGTCAGCACACCCGAATAATAAGGCAAACGAGTATCTGTTTCGTCCGGCACCATACATTGTTGTCCCCCAACTTCGATCGTGCCGAAGACATCCAGATAGGCCTCTGGTGCCAAGGTCCATGTGCGATAACAGGTCGGAGTCGTATATTCTGGGGTACGCTCTACCACATCCCCCTGTGCTTTCATCTGAAGTCCGTCTTTCGGGATAAGCAAGGTGACGCCTTTCGGAAGGACATAGTGTCCGGCAGGAAGCGTAGCGTCCTTTACTACAACGATAGTGCCGGAATAGACGTCATTGTTACCACTCTTTTTGCGAAGCGCCTGTATGGCATCTTCGAAATTATCAAATGAGCCAGGTACGCCATCCAAAATAGCATATGCGCCTCCAGAGAATTCCGCTCCGACGGCCACAGTACCTTCCGGAATACGAATCAGCTGTTTGCACACACCCAAATCACCTAACGTGGTCTTATTGCCAGTTGCATCCTGAGCATAGTATCGAAGGAGTTGAGAACCTTCCTCCGGAGTGGCCTCCACGTAGATATATTCATCAGGATATGTCTCGTACGAAATGGAGCCGTCGTTAGCCAACAGAGCTCTTTCCGTAGCATTGGTGAACTGCCATACCTTGTAAGAGCCATGGTTGGCAGGATTGTATTTAACCAAAAATGTAGCCGCTTCATTCTTCTCGAAATTCGCCTGTACCCGGAATGGATTAGTATCCGCATTTCCATTGGTAATGTCAGACACGGAGAGTTTAACAAAAGCGATCGCTAAGGCAGGGTTTACCTTTTCGTCATACAATCTTCCTTTATCTTCGTTTTCTGTCAAATCCTTCCAACTAACGAAAGAATATCCGTGATACGGTACTGCATATATCGTAAAAGACGTTGACACTGGGTCTCCGCCTGCCAAGGCCTTTTTTGCCGTCTCTATAAATTCTGAATCAGACAATCTGTTCGATGCTGTAACATCAAACGGAGCCGCCAACGGTTCATTATTATCATCCACACCCGCCAACGTTACAAACACTTGCCCTTGGCCATTAACTGATCCTTCTAGCGTAGGCTGAGCCTGAGCGACACCCATTATTATGTTCGTTATATTCTGTGCTGTCCCCTTTATTGGCAATAACAAGAACAGCGCCATAAGCGGCATCCACAATCTTTTTTCCATATTCGTTTAGATAATAAAATAAATGTACTAATGCCTTTTTGCATAGTGCCCGACCCACGCCCGAGGGTCTAAACTATCGGGCGTGGGTCGGGCACTATATTACAGCCTATTACTCACCCTCACCTTCGAGAGGTATGTTCGATCCGTCAATGTGGACGTTTTCACTAACCGCCTGTAAGGTGGCTGTCGCCGCCAAAAGGCGGATTTCCTCTACCTGAGGAGCAAAATAAGTCTTCTTCATATTGATCAATCTGATTATAGGTTTAACAATATCGATTACTCTACTACAGCACCTTGTGCGTTGTACTTCACACCGTCACGGATGATAATAAGCTGTCCATCCACGATAGTCTTAGCAGCAGTTGTTGCCTCCTCGGTAGTAACGATTCCGGTAGGAACCTTGTTGCCTCCGCCGAGCGTCATACGGCGGCGTCCAACAAGAGCAGCCGGATCGGGATCAACCGGCGAAACCTCAGCCAGTTTGATATAGGCACGTCCCGGACGTACGTATGCAGTAGTGCCGACAGGGCCGTACTGGTTGTTCTGCACCATATAGTCGCCGGTTGTAAGTTGCTTGCAAGCAATGCCAGACACGAGGTCTGTAGCATCTCCTTCCAGCACGCCATAGAGACCGTTGTTGTTCTGACCGAACTGCTCGATGGTTGCATCGCGGTATGCGGTAGCGCGGATAGCGGTAGAATCAGCTATCACGATGTAAGGCATACCTGCTACAGGAGCCAAAGCCTCTACCAACTCAAGACGGGGATAAGCGGACTCGAACTTAGCAATCTCCCAAAGGGAAGCACCCTCAAGGCTGATGAGCGGACGGTCGATAGTGAGAGTATAGAACTGACCGATGTTCAGTCCCTCGCGGTAGTTGAAAGAGATAATGGGGTCCGGCTCAAAGATAACCTCTGCGGGGATATTGCCTGCCTTCATCAGATCCCCTACAAGCACATCAATGAACTTGAAAGCAGCCAACATAGTGAACTCCGATTTATCCTTGCTCGTTGTTGCACTCAGGTTCTCCATCTGGTTTTTACGATCAGAGAAACGTCCGCGGATAGAGGTGAATGTGGAACTCTTTGCTGCCAGTAAGTCGGCCGTAGCGGTCATCTTATGAAGCAGTGTCAATACGCGACCGTTCGAAGCAATCTTACTACCAGCAGCCAACTCCACCTCGATCACGAAAGTCTGGTTTCTATTGGACGAATTCACCGTATAGGAAGTCATGTCCGAGGCAGCCTCAATCTGAGCAGGCATATTGCCGAGTGCCCAATCGCCACCGAAAAGGCGCAGACCGCTGTTGATTGTGATGGTCTCGTTACCATAGGTGATATACGAACCCGGAGCAAGGTAGAGATAGGTATCTCCCGAGGTGTTCGCCGTCTCGGAGCACTGGCTGCGTACCAATTCTTTGACTGCGTCCACATCCGCCTTGACGGTTGTAGCCTTGATAACATTGCCACCCAAGCCATTCACGTCATAAGAGAAAGAAGCGGTTCCTGCATCGTTAGCATCCACGTTCACAGAGAGCGTAACAGCCTTGTTGTCATTAGCGAACTGATAGGCATTTGCCAGCAACTCGGTTACGCTGTACTCGTAGTAGCTTTCCGTCAGCGAAGTAGTAATCTCTTTGTGGCGAGGGGTATTCCCGGCAACAGCCACATCAATAGTAGCCCCTGCGGCCTTGAATTTAGCAGCCGCGTTCGGCAAATTAACAGTGACTGTGTAGTCATCAGCCACCACAGCCTTCAACAGAGCGTCTCCGGACTGGATTGTCAGAGATGCTTTCTCAGCTGCAAACGCCATGACGCAAGAGCAAAGCGCCATAAGCGGAATCAGAAAAAATTTCTTCATAAAAATAGCTTTTAGTTAATAATATTAAAATATGTATTATATATAATGTATGTGCATACGCTCACGCGTACGCAAGTAAAATACCCTACCATAAAATGGCATGCAAAAATAGTTC
>ODAJ012166183.1_pt1 | contig 12198 bp, 6 predicted proteins | sample 1539241 | NCBI WGS metagenome assembly ODAJ01 (sample SAMN02144231, study PRJEB22623) | gut metagenome | biome: sheep rumen | host: Ovis aries | place: New Zealand | reverse complement strand
GTCAGCCAGCACAGGTCCACGTGGAAGCCGGCATACTTGAAACCCGCTCCCAGGGAAACATAGGTCGGAAGCGGAGACTTCCCGGTTCCGATATGGGCGCCGGCCCGGAGGAACAGCATGTCCTTATATCCGAACTCACCGCCTGCGGCCGCTTCCACACCTCCCAGGAGGAAGTAGGATAAATCCGCCGCGAGTTTCAGCGTATTCTCACTGAGGTCCATGTCATAGCCGACACCGGCCTTGGCCGCGGTCGGCAATGCATAGGACTCATTCCCGGATTTGACCTTCATTCCCAAGGAGGAAACGCCGGCCGTCGCGGACAGGGCGCCCGCATGATACAGGACGAAAACGTCAGCCCCGAAACCCGAGTAAGAGGTTCCGGATGCGACCGTGCTGCTGGCAAACCGTGCGGAAACGCCGGCGGACAGGTTTTCGGTGAAAGCAAAGCCCACACCGATTCCTCCCAGCATGTCCGAGGGACGGAACGTTTTCCCGGAAATTCCGCTTTCATTGACCAGGGTGTATTCCTGTCCCATCTGGTAAGCGCCGCTGACGCTGATTCCAAGCTTGTCACCGATCTTGAAGGCCGCGAGCAGGTTCATGTTTCCCGAGTTGAAAGTCTTGGGAGCCCACATCTGGTAAGAAAAGACCGCATCGCTGCCCGAGAAAGGGATGGCGGAGGGATTATACAGGGCGGATACGGCCTGGGCGCCGCCCATGGCGGCCGTCGCCGGATTCCGGTCGATGGACACGAAAGAAAGGGCGGAAGACTCCTGGGCATGTCCCTGGAGGAAGACGAGCCCCGCCAGGATAACGGCAAATAATCTCTTGTTCGTCATGGCTTACCTCTTGATAATGGTCTGTCGGTATTCATTCCCTCCGAAACGGAGCGTCAACGCATACTGTCCGGGTGCGCACCGGGACATGTCGATGGTCGCCGGATCGAAGGCGCTGGACTGCACCGTCTCTTCCAAGACCTTGCCGCCGGCAAAGGTGTACAGGGCGATTTCCGTCGATTCCGTCTGGAGGCCTGTCGCTATGTAAAGGTTGTCCTTCACGGGGTTGGGATAGGCCTGATAGGCAACGGCCGGATCGCGTACCAGGACCTTGAAGGTCTGGACGGCGGTCTCACCCTTGGCATCCTTGCCGGTCACGGTAATCTCCGCCAGTCCATATCCGATCGCCGTCAGGTGAAGGGCGCCGGAAGTCACGTTCGCATGGACCGAACCGGTGTTGGTGTTGTTCACGGAGAAGGAAAGCGTCTCTCCGTCCGGATCCGAAATGTATTCCGACAACGTGAACACCTGCGTTTCGGCATTGTTCAGCAGGATATTCTCGAACTGCCTGGCATTGGCCGGCGGCGTGTTCGGGAGAATGGTATAGGGGATGGAAAGGGAATAGGCGGCACCGTAGGAATCTGTCGCTGTAACCACCGCCGTATGGGCTCCTTCCTCGGCCGCAGCACCGGAGATCCTGAGGGTATAGGTGCCCGGGGAATTCTCGGTCCAGGTCTCTCCGGAAGATCCGGACTTGTGTTCTACCTGGAAAGCGTGGCCATCCGGTTCGGAAACCGTCAATGTCAGGGTCAGGGTCTCGAAGGTTTTGATCCGGAGATTGTCCAGCGCGACGGACGGCGTAATGACGGGCGGATTGTTTACCTCCGTACGCACGACGGCCACGTTGGAAGCATCGCCGAAGTGGAAATACTGGTCGAAACCGACCACCTTGAAATAATAGGTTGTCTCAAAGCCGAGGTCCTTGACAACGAAGGACACCGGCCTTCCCAGCTTGATTTCCCGCGTTGAAACCTGTCCGACCGACACGTCGGCGCCTGGATTCTCCGGCTGTGCAGCCTTGACGGCGGCCTCGGAGGTTCCGTAGAAAACCTGATAGCCGGCGGCGCCCAGATAGCCTTTCCCCGTAACGGACCAAGTGGCCGTCACGGTATTGGAATGAGCCGTGGCTGTGAGGTTGGAAACGGCGTCCGGCGTACTGTCTTCTCCGTACGTGATGGCGCCATAGGCATCCACCAGGTTTCCGATCTTCATGCCTTTCAGGCTGAAATTCCGGTTATATCCTTCCAGAAGGCGCTCCAGCAGCATTTCCCGCGTGAAACCTTTCCCTTGCAGGGCGGAAAGGACCAGGGCGGCTACGCCCGTGACATGCGGACAAGCCATCGAGGTTCCCTGATAACGGATATAGTTGTTGTCCACGGCGGTGCTCAGGACCATGGAATAGTTGGCGTCTCCGCCGGGTGCGGCGATATCCACCCAGTCCCCATAGCAGGAATAATACGCCTTCGTCCCCTGCGGGCCGATGGCGCCCACGGCGACCACGCCGGGATAACCGGCCGGAGCCCCCCATTCCCGGTTGTCGTTACCGGCGCTGAAGAACACCAGGCCGCCGGCCATGGGCCCCACCTGGTTGCCGGAAGCATCCATTCCGGCGTACTTGTTGAAATAATCGATGGCCGTCTTCAGGGAACTCGCATATTCCCCTTCGTTCGGCTGCAGGAAAAACTCATGCAGATTCTTGGCGCCTTCGGCATCATAATTCCCCGCATCGTCATTGAAGTCATAACCCCAGCTGTTGTTGCAGAGCACGGCACCATGGTCCGCCGCCCAGCGGATGGCCTGGGCACCGTCGCCGGAAGGACCGGCCGCCGGAGAGAAAATGGCGCAGGAAAGGATGGAAACACCCTTCACCCCCGCAGCGGCGTCTCCGCCCGCAATACCGCTGACGCCGATTCCGTTGTTATTCACGGCGGCGATGGTTCCGGCCACATGCGTCCCATGGTCGCCTGGCACGTAGGACTTGGTGCTTTGGTAGAACCCATAGCTGTTGTCCGTATCCACGACGCCCTGCAGGTCTTCATGGGCGGAATCCACTCCGCTGTCCACGACGGCAACGACCACGTTGGAACTTCCCGTGGAAATGTTGAGCCAGACGGGAATCACATCCACATCGGCCCCGGCCCGCCAGCTGGATCCGCTTCCGTCGTTGTAGTAATTCCACTGGGAAGGGAGCTGCGGATCGTTGAACGGGTACTCGATGGCATGGGACTGCGTCTTGATGACCGGCTCATAATTCAGGATTCCCGGAACGCTCAGGAGCACTTTCCTGGCTTCATCCCGATTCACGTCACGGCCATAGGTGACACGATACCAACGGTGCATTCCCATTTCGCGGCCGCGGGCCTCGAACTCCCCGGCGTCGGGGAAAATGCGTTCCATGGAAACGACACCGATCTCCGACAGCGAAGACGTCGCGGACGCTTTGGTCAACGCCTGTCCCTCGGAAAGGGTCCGTTCCACATAGTCGGCCATCTCTTCAGACAGATAGACATTGGCCGTTCCGGTAAGGTAAGGGCCGTCGTAAATATCAGTTGCGGCCGATTGGCCGGCCTCCGGGTTGGCGACCGGGAGGCCATCCTCTACCTGCCGTTCCCGGGTGCATGCGCAAAGCAGCAATGCAAAAAGGACAGGAAGGATACTCAGTTTCGGGAATTTCATGGATTCCTTCATGGGCTTACTGGTTATTGGTTTCATGGGTCAACTGGGTATGCAGGTATTCTCCCAGTTTCTCCAGATCTTCCGGCTTCCGGAATTTGATCTTGTTCTTCTTGATAAAATCTGCGGTCGCTTTCTTGTCCACGCCGGCATGGTTCATGACGCTGGAACGGTCCGCCTGGAAAAGGATGCCGTCCACGACCAGGAAGGTGGTTTCCTTCAGGGGGACGACTTTCCCGTTGTACTTGTTTTTCTGGACATCCAGAAGCGTCTTGTTCAGCAAACCGCTCATAATACCGTAGTTGTCACTGCCGGCAAGGGACGACAGCGTTACATCCTGTGTGGAGGCGACGGAAGAGCGGCCATAACCGATGTTGGCCTTGTTCATTTCCTCGAAGTCCACTTCCGTTCCCAGCACCACGGCCGCATGTTCCGACTCGCGGAGCACCCGCATCAGGCGTCCTCCCACATTCAGATACACATCCTTGTCGATACGGACCACATGGACGTTGAGCATATTGGCTTCCATGATCGTTCCGTTTTCGACATAGTGCAGCCGACCATTGATGACATTGACGTTCAACTGGTCATAGCCGACCATCTCTTCCTTGTTGGTGAAGATGTTGCCCCCCTGGAATTCCTCATACAGATAAGGCCAGGGCTCTGTGGGGGCATATCGCTGCGCGCGGGCGCCAAAAGGCAGCGCGAGGAGACAGCTAAGAAGGAACAGGAAAGGACGATGTGTTTTCATGGCGGGGATAAAAGCAAAACCAGCAGCCCACGCAAAGAACCGTGTGGGCTGCTGAATTCCAAATGATTAGTTCTTACTTGATAACAAGCTTGCTGACATGGTCAAGACCGGACGCAGGCAGGGAATGCTTTCCGCCGGCGCGTTCAGGCAGGGTGAGACGAGGGGAAAGACCGTTGGTGACGGAACCTTCTTCCGCTTCAGGAATCTTGGTCATCGTAGCAGGGAGACTCACGCTGCCGTCGCTGTAAGTGCCGGCGCCGGCGGAAACCACCCAGTAATACTTGAGACCGACGAAGGAGTAAATGGTGGAAGCACCTTCTTCACCCAGGTCCACACTGCCGGGCGTCCAGACCGCCTTTCCGTCGGAAGCCATGTTCACATAGCAGAGGGTAATAGGGTCGTCCACATAATAAGTGCTTCCTTTGATGACAACCAGACCACAGAGTTTATCTACTGCCGCACCATAGTCATCATGGGTCCATTGGCCCAGATTCTGGGCGGAGATGGTGAACCCGCCGGTCTCCGCGTCGAACGCGGCCGTTGCAGCCAGTCCATATTCCACGGTTTTATCGATACCGAGTTCCAAGCCCTCAATCTTGAAGGTCTGATTCACCTTGTCCTGCGTAATGGAGATCGGAGTTCCGTCCAGATCCCAGTTACCGATCCAGCGGGCGTATTCGGGAAGCGGATCGGGATTCTCGTTCTCGATCTCATATTCGAAGGAAGCATAGTTACCGGTAGCATAACCGTTCTCATCGAAGCCCACGATGAAACCTTCGTACTCACCGGGATCCTGCACGCTCAGCAGGGCAGAACCGCCGGCATAGAGCCACAGGGGGATGAACTGCTCACGGGTATAGGCGCTGGAATAGTAGTCAGCATAGTATTCGACATCGGCCTGGTCGCTCATGATCAGGTCTTTCACGTCCGCAGCACTGGCGACGGACCCCTTCGGAACACGGACCAGGTCCCAATATGCATCGGTCACACCGTTCACCAGGAACGCGTGATAAAGCTTTCCGTTGTTGGGATTCGTGTAGGGTCCGTAGAACATACCCTGCCAATCCGTCGCAGCGGGAACCACGTTGAATACCTCAAAGTAATCCGCCTCGGACTCGTCGATCAGGTTGTCGCTCACGGAAACGACCTCGAAGACAGCCTTCAGGATGCCGGCTTTATCGATCTTGCTGCGATCGACAGCCACCTCCACGACAGCAGAGCGGCTGTTGGCGGCCAGGGCCACCTCGGGATTGAAGCTGAGGGCCGCTGCAGGAACCTCAGAGTTCGAGGAAACGCCGATGGTAACGGTGGCAGCCGTCTCCGTAGGGGTATCCAACATGATGGCAACAGCGCCTGCATCGGCAGTAACCGCCGTTGCACCGGCCGCGAGGGACACATGGGGACGAAGGTCACCATGAACCAGATTCAAGGCGACGGAGGACGCATTGGAACGGACATCGGCTCCGGCGGAACCGGTGATGCCCACGACCGCCTGGTACTTTCCTTTCTCCAGGGAAGCCGGGTTCACGGAAACATCGACAACGGCCACGGAGTCGCCGGCCGCGATGGTCACGGTCTCAGGAAAACTCAGGACAGAGGCAGGAAGCTGCTTGCCAAAGGTGGGAGCCGTCGTGTAGGTACCCAGATTGACCGTCACGGCCTTGTCGGCCTTCCTGTCAAGAAGGAGCTTGACCTGGGCGGCATTGTTCACAAACCCGTTATTCTCAGCGATAATGCCGACAAGTTGGTTGGCGGGGACTTCCACCTCATTCTTGGAACAAGAGGCGAAGAATCCTGCCACTAGGGCCAGAATACCCAAAGATGCAACTAATTTTTTCATACTCTTATTCATTTATTTGGTGAGGGTCATCGGACCGTTATAGAGGCACCAATAGCCGTCGCCGTTGCGAAGACCCCAGGCATTCGGGATGGTGATCGAGTTCTCACCGACCTCGATCAGAAGATCCGTCAGACCGCTGGCGTCGTTGAAATTGGCAGCGTCAGAACCGAACAAGTACACATCCTTGTAACCGATCAGCTGGTTCTTGGGAACGAGAATCTGGGTATGCTCGTCATTGACCTGGCCGGAGAACTGGTTGGCTCCGTGGGCGGCGTCAATACCGTTCTGGGCGAAATAAGGATCCAGGTTCTGGACAATGACTTTGGTGATATCGGACGGATCCGGAGCGAGGGTAACGGAGAAATCAAAGGGATCACCCCAATAGTCGGCCTTGCCGGCCAAGGTGTACGTTCCGAGGAGGAAGCTCAACGGATGGTCGTTATCTTCGATAATGACCCGGGCGGAAGTCAGGCCGCTTACATCCACGTCGTTCGTCGCATTCTTGATGGTCACATCCAGGGCATAGTTACCGGTGTATTCGCCGGCCCTGTTGACAATATTGAGCGTGATGTACTGGGTTCCGTTCCCGGTAAAGGACAGGACACCATTGGAAGGTTCAACGCTGTAGAAACTTCCCTCGGCTGTAGTAATATCCTCCACAACAAAGGTCACATTGGTGGAATTCCCGTCATTATTGAAGACAGATACGGGAATCCGGAGCGTACCGCCGTTCTCCTTGATGGAATAGGTATCGGCCGTCAGACGCGCAAAAGCGTTGGTCTGGTACTTGGCGGAATGGTCACAGGCTACAAGGCTTGCGAGCATCGCCGCACCGGCAAGAATGTTATATAATTTCATGTTCTTCACGATTTAGACGGTCATCAATAATTCGGATTCTGCTGGTTGGCAATATTCGGATTGGTCTGGATCTCGTTGGACGGGATCGGCCACAGGTAGTGGTAATCGGAAGCATCCACAGTCTTGCCCTCATACTCGCTTCCCGTCATCATCACGGTGAGCGCCACGGCCCTGGGCTGGGCGGCACGGCCGGAATAACCCTTGCCAAAACGCTTCATGACGCTGAGACGGAGACCTTCACCGACTTTCTCCTTGAGCCACTCGTTGTAAACGCTGTCCTCGGAAATGGTGGTAGGGGAACCGCCACGGGTGGTCTGCAGGGTGTTCAGCATCGCCTGGGCGTCCGAAGTGTTTCCGGCGCGGAGCGCCGCCTCGGAAGCGATCAGGTACATTTCACCGATCGTGATGGGCTTCACGTGCTGACGGGCGTTGAGCACATTGCTGCTGGTCAGGCCCGGATTGCCCAGATACTTGGTGAACACATAGAACTCGTTCTGGAAGAAACCGCCCACCAGACGCACATAATACGTCTCGCCGGTGAAAGCGTTGGCATCCTTGGTGAACCAGCACTGGAGACGGAGGTCATCCGCGGAATACATGTCCAGGAGCTTCTGGGAAGGCAGGTAGTACGGAGAGTTGAAATAACGGCCGTGCTCGGAATCGGAAGCCATGTAGGTGTATAAATCGTTCGTACCGGAACCGTTTTCCGTCTGGCTGGCGTACAGCTGCATGATCGGCTCGGAACCTTCGTCGGTATAATACTCCTTCGTGAACTCCTCGACGGTGGAGGAAAGGGCATATCCCGCTGCGGAATTGATGACCCGGGTGGCATAGGCATACGCATTGCTATAATCCTGCACATCCAGGAAGTAACGGGCATACAGGGCGTTGACGGCGTCAATGGTCACTTTCCCGCTCCGGACAGCACCAGCAACACCGCTCAGGGCGGCGGAAGCCCCATCCAGGTCGGCCTTGATCTGGTCATAAACCTCCTTCACCGTAGCGCGGCTCGGCTTCTCGGCCTGCTTGTATTCCAGCACCAGCGGAACACCCAGGTCGGAAGAAGCGGTGGAAGGATTGTACTGCTTCGCATAGTGACGGACCAGGTCCAGGTAGGCGAACGCCCTGAAGAAGAGGGCTTCTCCCTTCACCAGTTCGGCCGCATCACGGAGGTTGTCATACTCCTCGGGGAGCGTCTCAATACCCTTGAGGACGATATTGTAGTCCTTGATGCAGGAATACCGGTTGGCCCAGAAATCACGGACATAGTAATCGCCGGAATTGAAGTTGTTGTCCATCCGGTGAATGCCACCGTAGTTGTTACCATAATCGGCCGTTGCGTTGAAACTGTCGAACATCAGTTCTTCCGTCTGGGCGTACTCTCCGTAGAAAGTGCTGCGGAAGGATCCGTAAAGGCCGTTCTCGAGATATCCGAGTTCCTTGGCGTCCTTGAACAGGACCATGTCTTCATCGTAAGAGAGGGAGCCATGCGGGAAGACGTCAAGGTCGCAGGAGGAAAAGACTGCGGAAGCAGCCAGAACGGCGAAGCCGTATGTCAATATCTTTTTCATTTCTCTTTCTATATTAACCATTGATTAGAAAGTGATTTCCACACCACCGAGCAGCTGCTTGGTGTTACCGGGCAGACCGAGCACCAGGTTGGAGTTGACCTCCGGATCGGTACCGGTGTACTTCGTAAGCGTAAAGAGGTTACGTCCTGTGAAGGTGAACTGGATACCCTTCACGACCTTCTGCCATCCCAGCCAGTTGGCGGGCAGGCGGTAACCGACCTGCAGGGTCTTCAGACGCAGGAAGGAGGCCTTTTCCAGGATAGAGGTATCGAACTGGGTCTGATAACCCTGCGACCAATCCGGGAACCGGGCGTCGGTATTCTGGGGAGTCCAGAAATCGGTGACGGCCTTGGACTGGTTGTATCCCGGGAACACGTTCGGATTCAGATAGAAGTAAGAGTCATTGTTGATCAGGTACTTACCCAGGACATAAGCGAAATCGGCACGGAAGGAAAGGTTCTTCCAGCCACCGGCGAGACCGAAACCGCCGTTGATCGGGGCATTGCGCTTCTTACCGGTATTCTGCATGAGGAGATCCTCGTTGAAATCCTTGGTGGTCGCATCCGGATCCATGCGGGGGGTGGTGATGTCAATCAGGTCCGTGTCCGGAGCACCGGCTGCGACAGAAGCCTGATAATCCTCCCAACCGGTCGGGAGATACCAGGTCGGAGCACCGTCCGTGGGATCCACACCGGCAAAGATCGGATAATAGAAGGAAACAGGCTGTCCCACCTTGTACGTGATACCGGTATTCGGAACCGTCCACTTATCCATTCCGTTGAACAGTTCGGTGATGACTTCTCTGTTGTAGTTGAACGTCGCATTGAATGTCAGGTAGTAGTCGCGTCCGCGGAGAATGTCGATGCCGAGCGTGAGGTCGAGACCGCTGTTGCTCAAGCTTCCCACATTGTCATACTGTTCGTTTTGATCCACACCGAAACCGGCGGTATAAGGATAAGGAACGCCCATGAGCATGTCCTTGGTCTGACGGTTGTAGTATTCGAAGTCGAAGTTGACCCGGTTCCACAGGCGGCCGGTGACGGCCACGGTGAACAGACCCTGGCTTTCCCAGGAAAGTTTGGTGTTCGCCGGCTGGGAAAGGCCCCAGGTCGGAGATTCCGCATAGGTACCGGAACCGATGAGACCGAGGGAAGTATAGTTGCCGATGGCGGCATTACCCTGCGTACCGTAGCTCACCTTCAGGTTCAGGTCATTCACGGCGCGGACGTTTCTCAGGAAGTTTTCCTTCTTGAGTTTCCACATCAGACCCACGGACCAGAAATTCGCGGAGCGGTTGTCCTTACCGAAACGGGAGGAGGAGTCGCGGCGGAGCGTGAAGTCGGCGATGTATTTTCCGTCATAGGAATAGTCGGCATGTCCGAAGAAGGACAGGAACTTGTACTCGGACCAGCTTTCACTGATGGAATAGGTGCTCTGCGTCATCTGGTCCAGCAGGAGTTGACGGTCATTGGCGTTGACATTGGAACCGGAAGCACCCCAGGTGTCATAGGTATAGGACGTTCCTTCCTGGCCGGCCAGGAGATTGACATGGTTCTTGTTGATGTCGAAAGAATATTCGATCGTGTTCGTGATGGTGTTCGTGGAACCCATGTAATCACGACGGGAACGGGAACCGGTTCCGTTGTTGGAATAATAACTCGGCGTGTTGTGCGCCTGATACATCTGGAAATAGCTGTCCGTACCAACGCGGGAAATGAACTTCAGGTTGTGAATGGGCTCAATCTCCACATAGGCGCTTCCGCTCAGGTTGTAACTGTCGTTAACGCGCGGGTTGTTCTTACGCTCGATGCTGGTATCGCGATAGCCTGAACCCAGGTAACGGCCGTAGGCGTTCGGGTCGAATTCATCCGGATACAGAGGATTCAGGATGATGGACAGACCGCCGTAGAGGTAGTTGTTGCCGCCGGCGCTGCTGGAATCACCGTAATAACCGTTGGACTGGGTCTGGTCCTTGGTCAGGTTGGAGGTAAGTCCCACCTTGAGCCACTCGAAAGGATGTCCCTGGACATTGGAACGGACCGTGTAGCGCTCATAGTAGTTTCCGGGGGTGGTACCACGCTGGTAGTACTGGGAAGCGGACAGCATGTAGGCCACTTTCCGTCCGCCGCCTTCGATGGTGATGTCGTTCTGGGACTGCGGATTGTTGAACTGCATGTAGTGCTCGTACCACTTGGTGTTGTGGTTATAGCCCCTGGAAGTATAGTTGTTGTAGATATATTCCGGAGTAAAGATACCGGAACGCACCCAAAAGTCCTTGAGTTCGTCACTGGACATCAGGTTGTTGTAATAGGTCATGTCCGCAACGGTGGAAGTACCCCACTGGGAACGGATGGTGACGGAGGCCGTCTCGTTGTAGGAACCGGACTTGGTCTGGACATACACGACGCCGTTCGCCGCACGGGAACCGTAGATGGAGGTGGCGGAAGCATCTTTCAGGACGCTGACGCTCTCGATGTCGTTCGGGTTCATGTTCATCACGGCGCTGCTGGAGGACGGAATACCGTCGATGATGAACAGCGGAGTGGAACTGGCACCCAGGGAACCCATGCCGTGCAGGGTCATACTCACGTTGTTATCACCGGAAACACCACCGGTCGTGAGAACCGCCAGACCGGCCACCTGACCCTGAAGGGCGTCCAAAGCCGATGCGGACGGGGTGTTCTTCACGGTTTCGGACTTGACCGTCGTAACGGAACCGACAATGGTGCCGATCTTCTTGGCGGAGCCGTAGCCCACGACGACAGCGTTGTCCAGGAACTCACTGTCTTCTTCGAGAACGAAGTTGATCTTGTTGCGATTGTTGACAGGAACCACCTGTTCGGCATAGCCGATCATGGAAGCGACAAGATTACCGTTGGCAGCGACATTGAGGGAATAGGTTCCGTCAACACCCGTTGATGTGCCTACGGCAGTGTTTCCCTGCAACATGACGGTCGCTCCGATAAGCGGATTTCCATCCTGGTCAGTCACAATACCGGAAACCCGGATATTCTGAGCTGAAGCGGCCGCAGAAATCAGCACTAAGAAAGCGCTGAGAAACAGCTTGGCTTTTTTCATAGACTAACTTTTACTTAAAATTATATGATACAAAATAATCTCTATTGTATCTGAATACACTACTATAAAGCCGCTTCGGTAAAGCGACAACGGATGCAAAGTTTGAAAACAAAATTCAATTTTGCAAATCCGCCTAGTAGCTCACAGTTTACGAATAGTTAAGTTCTTACGGCTTATCTGAATATAATTTTCTATTATTTTTCCGAAATATACTAAAAAAATGTTATTAATATTTCAATTCATCTGATAAAATATAATAATAATTTTTTTAATAAAATGTCCATTTATTTCTTTTTTACCTCTATTTTCCTCTCCAGATACCTGCAAGGCCTATTATTCCGGACTTCCAAGATTTAGCCTATCAAATCGTAAGATGAATAAAAATACCGCAGGAACCGATTGATTCCTGCGGTAATCCTATTGAGGTATTCCGATGATTACTCGCTGAAACGGGCCTTCAGATATTCGCGGTTCAGGCGGGCAATATGGTCGATGGTAACATGCTTCGGGCACTCCATCTCGCAGGCGCGGGTGTTCGTGCAGTTGCCGAAGCCCAGTTCGTCCATCTTGGCGACCATGGCGCGGGCGCGG
>ODAJ012159797.1_pt1 | contig 12200 bp, 30 predicted proteins | sample 1539241 | NCBI WGS metagenome assembly ODAJ01 (sample SAMN02144231, study PRJEB22623) | gut metagenome | biome: sheep rumen | host: Ovis aries | place: New Zealand | reverse complement strand
ATTACTGACGAAGTGGCCGATTGCTTGCGTATGGGGATAACAGACTTTTTTTTCATTTAATATGAGCATACAGGAAGATATAGAGAAATTAGACCAACAGATTAAGGACTTTATCGATAAAGAAATAGTTCTTAATATTTTGTTGGACAACAAGATAGCAAGATACCCTCGCGGTTCCGTTGTATATGGGACCTTTGAGGGTGGTATATCTGACTACGACTGGTTGGTTGTGGTTGGCAATGCATTCGCTTCGTTCCTTGATAAGTTTCCGAAAGGTATGTATCAGGACACCAAGGACAACAACGACTATGAGTTTATAACCGAGCATAACTTCATCCAGAGGCTTGCCAATAATGAGATTGATATGCTGGAGTGTGTGTTCTTCAGGCCAGAGACTTGTGATGGTAAATACAAGAAAGTGGTTGACGACTACTTTGACAAGTGGAAACTGCGTCAGTCCATTTCCAGTATATGCAGCAACTCTTGGGTCAAATGCAAGAAGAAACTGACTGTTGAAAAGGACTACAATCTTCGTATTGCCCAGAAATCGTTATGGCATTCACTCAGACTGTACATGTTCGGTATACAGATTGCCAGAAACGGTATGATTGTTGACTGGGGCCAGGCAAACGGCCTTTGGAAACAGATACGTGATGCCGATACCCCGACATGGGACTACTACAAAGCCGAATACCAGGATATGTTCAATCACTTGAGAAGTGAATTTGTAAAACTGTGTGAAAAGCCTAAAGAAATTTAATCCATATCCAAAAATTTTGTATATTAAATATATGAAACCAATAACAGGACTTAATGATTACGAAAAAGCATATTTTAAGCGCTTTTTCGGCACAAATGTAACGAGACTACAGCAATTCCGTAAAAAGCTCTCAGACCAGCAAAAAAATGGCCGAGACAGGGGTTGTGGTCGTGTGAATAAAATGTGGATGCTGGAAAATGGCCGAAGCCAGGTTATTTACCTTAACCGTCGCAAGGTTGATGCATACCTTGAATTGATTGAAAAAGGAGAGATAAAATGACAACATTGGAACAAAGTGAGAGATTACTGGAGTGTGGGCTTGACCCGAATACCGCCAATTTGGTGTACTTCATTCATCACAACAACGAGTACGACCCAGACAACTGCTTTGACACGATAGAACGTGATTTCAGGGACAACTGGGACCCTATTTGGGATACTTGGGATGATGATAACATTCCGTGCTGGTCAATGAGTGCATTGATGGACATGCTCCCACAGCATGTGCAGAACAAATACAATATCAAGTTTGTGCACAATGTGTACTTTACCATATTCAACGATGACGGTACGGTCATATTCGGCGACAATATTCACACTGAGTCTGGAGAGACCACCATGGATGCTGTGGTTAAGTTTTTCTGCTGGTTACTGGATAACGGACATTTAACACAATACAAAGTAAAAAATGAAAAATAGTAAATGGAATCCAATAACGAGGATTAAAATGTTCATTGATGAGCGCACCAAGAGGGCGGTCAAAAAAGAATTGAACAACATATTTCATCAGTATGGCGACGTATGTGTTGACCATCACATGATGACAGACTCATGGGCTGTTATTAAAGTTGATAGCGGTCCAGCTTCGTGTTATCTGAAGTTTATCGACCTTGGCAAGGCTGACCTGCGTGAGATACAGCACTTCCTGGGCCAATTTGAGAGACAGCATATTGATGCAGCCCCTCAGATTGAACATGAGTTCAATAGAATGTATAATGACAGAACCTTATATAATCATAATTTAAATTTTTAATATATGGAAAAAGAAAAAGTAATTCACAGAAGTCAAGACGAAATTGAAGATGACATGATTGACCTTATTGATGAATACATTAATGAGGTGTACGACGGTGAAATTGGAGATGATGGTGAAGAGTTTGATTTGACCTATACCAACGGCGACCATGCTTACTCCATCATAATCACCATCGAAAGAGAAGATGATAATTAATTAAAAACTAAATCATATGATGTACACAGAAAAGACCAACAACAGGAAAGAAATGCTTAAGGCAAAGCGTGAGGAGCACATTGATAAGCTTATCCAGCGTAGGGAAATGCACAAGCACCAGCTTAAGTATAATCGCGAACACAGAGCCAAGAAATAATATGGACGCTTTTTTGGAATGGGCAGGATACCATTGGATGAACGGCCAGCCTTGGGGTGTGGCACACCCAAACCCAAAACATGTGTGGTATGCTGACGAAAACGAAACGAAAGTCACTATTAACGAACAGGGTGATAAAATTTTGGCAATGAGTGTAAACAACAATGCCAAGTATTTCGACGGTGATGTTAACCATACAAAAGATTTCGGCTGTGGTTGTGTGTCAACCTATGAAGAATTCTTGTATGGTCATTTCCATTTTGAATATATACTGCCTATTGGCGTACACCTTTGGCCAGCAATATGGCTGAGTGGCATTGATAGTTGGCCCCCTGAGATTGACATTGTTGAGGGCTGGAGTGGTGACGGATATTTCTGTCCTAACCAGCCTAATTACAAGAAATTCCTTGGGTTCAACCGTATTCATCCTGGTGTGTTCTACGGCAGGGATGAGAATAACAATGTGATGGGTAAGGGTTATGGTAACTTTGGTACTGGCAATGTGACCTATCAGTGCTATCAGAAACTTGGTGGTAAGATTAATACTTGCGACCTTTATTGGTATCCAGACAATATTAGGGTTTACTACAACAACCATAAGATTATGGATATCAAGGAAGAGGAAATTCTTAAGGGATTAAGGGCAAGAATGTATGTCTGCCTTGATTTGGCTGTAAGTGACAACTTTACCCAGGAGGATTATCAGAAGTATGTGGAGAAAGGTAGCCCGATGACAATAACCAAATTCATACACGAACCGTATGAGCAATGACGATTTAAATAACTTCCGAATGCAAGCTGCATTATATGCAATGCAGGGAATCCAGGAGTCTAACAATTACCTTGGGTCTATTGCGGATTTCACTCCCAAGCTATTGGCTGCAAGGTCTTTTGAGATTGCTGACGCGATGCTTGAAGAACTTAAAAAAAGAGTACACCATGAAACAGATAATTGAATTGATTAAAGAAGGTGACAACCTATATGGTATCACCAACCACTACATAGCCATTGAATTGAAACCTGGCGATAAATTTAAATATCAGGGTCATCGCTACAGAACCTTACACAAAGGCAATTATACCGCCGATTTTCCATGGTGGGAATATTGCTGGTTGACACATAAACTGGCTGATTTATTGATTGGTAAACGAAATTACGATTTTTAATATAAAGAAGATTAAGAACAAAAATATCAGTAAGGCCGAGAGATATTACATTGAGAATTTGAATAGTCTTAAGACCAAAAAAATTTGTGGAAAAAACGGGTCATTTTTGGTTATAGGGTATATGGATGACGAATTGAGACAATACATAGTAAAGGAACTGAAGTACACAAGTCATGTCAAGTACCACCGATATATTGACGAGTACATCAATAATCTGACTGATTGACAGATTATGTGGTGGAAAGCATGGAGTCAGGGTAAAATGGGATTAATTTAAAACATAATAAAATGATTTACTTTAAGAGATTTTTCAAAGCGATTTGGTTTATTATTGCCGTTGTGATTGTCATGACAATCGGTCTTATCGGTATCGTTACATCACCGTTGACGTTTTTTATCTGCTACATCGTAAAGGGTGAGCTATGGGATTTTGAGGTGTGGGCCAATACACTGATTACTAAATTTGGATTTAAAAATACATAATAAAATGAATCGAGAAGAAGACATCCTATCCTTTGATTTTCAAGGGTGGCCGAACTATAAAATGAACCTCAGAGAGATTCTGCAAAGTCTTGGGGCCGTTGAGAAAGATGGCGTTATCGGCTTTAATGTCGATGATAAAGCCCTCGATATCTACCCAGTGACATTGGAGGATGACGGTATGGCCTACGGTGTGAACGAGAAGTTCGTTACGACGGCTGAAGCCAACCGAGAAGATGGATATATCAACATGTTCATCGAGCCTCAAACCGACATAGCGAAAGTTGAATTTTAATCTATGATGAAAAGTATAATTGTTTGGAACGAGGCCGATATTATCCCTGATTATCGTGACAGACCTGTATTGTGCCTCACGGAGAAAGGAAAGGCTCTCACATTTAAGGAGGCTGGCACTCCCGACCATTGGCAGTGGCACCTTCAAAAGTATCACATCACCTACTGGTGCTACCAGGATGAAATTGAAATTTTAGACCTATAAAATATGACAATACGAATTTGTTCAGTAGAAAACGCCAAGTATGGTAAGAAATTCTACATCAAGTACAAGAATGGTTTGTTTTGGCACTCAGTGTATTGGGATGTAACACGTGATGGTAAGTCACCTGTAACTGACTGGTATGAGCCTTTTGATTTGAAACGTTATTTCAACACTGAGAAAGAGGCCAATGAATATGCGGAAAAAAACCTATTCCCATCCAACCGCAAAATAGAAAAAGAATACAATTTTAATTAAAAATGAGATATCACGGTTATTATTCAAGACGTTACAACAATCCAGACTTTCAGATAACAAAACGTGAGATTTTGTTCAGCACCATCATCGTGTGTGTGATGATTGGCCTTGGTGTATGGATTTCCAACCCAATTCTGAAATCAGCCTCCGAGTCAGCATTGAAAACGGTTTCTTCAGTTACCGTCAATGATGCGGAGAAATTTGGCTATATCGAAAGAACCAATGCTGGTGACTTCCTGGCTGAGGGTACAATGTACACAGTTAAGCCCGTGTCACTTCCCGAACTCGATGGGACTTATATGAAAATTGAGAAAGTAAAGGAGAAGTACACCATGCATGTCCAACACTATACCACAACAGATGGCAAGGGTCATACACACCACCACACCCGTACATATTGGTCGTGGGATGTTGTGGGCCGTAAGAATTTCGTTGCCGACTCAGTGTTGTTCCTTGGACAGTTTTTTAAGTTGAAAACAATTGACTACGGTATACCTTGTGAATATAAGGAAACCCAAAAGGAGAGTTCGCATATCAGATACAAATACTATGTACATCCTAAAGACGCTAAAGGAGTTATGACTGGAACTTGTGATGACAAGTCTTATAAGGAAATGGCATTCACCAGGGGTACTACCATAGATAAAGAAATCGAGAGAGCCGATAAACGACTTAATAGTGCTCCAATCATATTCTGGGTGTTGTGGATTATCCTAACATTAGGTTTGGTTGCTTTGTTCTATTACTTTGAAAACAATTGGTTGGAAGATGATAACCAAAAAAACTAAGCCATATGGATATTGACGATATTAATGAAATCTTGTCTATATGCACTGAACGGGCGTATGACGATTGGAGAAAGGCTGTCTCTAACAGTGACCAAGAAAAGGTATGTGATATCGCACATTATATATTCGGTACATTGAAAAGAGCTATAAAACAAGTTACAAATAAAAATAAATCAACTGAAATAAACAATAACAAAATTAAAATAAAATGAAAAAAACATTAATTATTATTGGGGCAGTTTTAGCTGTCGTTCTGAGTACGTTCTTCGTCGTCATGGGTGTTAAGAACACCGCCATTACCTACGAAGAGACTATTGAAAACACTGCTGGCGACATCCGTGTCGAAGAGAAGCGCAGGTTTGACCTCATTCCTAACCTGGTAGAGGCTGTCAAACAGTATGACAAGCATGAGTATGAAACCCTTAAGGCTGTTGTGGATGGCCGACAAAACGGTAATGTAAGCAATGTTGAGGATATCAAGGCGATGATTGCTGCCGTCGCCGAGGCTTATCCTGACCTCAAGGCTCAGAAGAACTATCAGGAGCTGATGAATGAGCTTTCAATTACTGAGAACAAGATTGCCCAGATGCGCAAATACTATAATAAGTCAGTCACCGAGTACAAACGTTTTATCCGTCAGTTCCCAAACAAGCAGATTCTTGCCATGGGTGGGTATGACTTTAAGGACTACGAGCGTCTTGAATTTGAGAACACTTCGGTGGATGCGCCAACACTAAACTTCAACTAACATGTTTCACGAAAAAGTAAAGCTGACATTACCTGACGGTGCTGTGGTGGATGCCATAGCACCTGTCATCCTGTCGGCCAGTAGAGCGACTGACATCCCAGCGTTCCATACCGAATGGTTCATTAACCGTTGGAAAGCTGGCTATTCAGTGTGGTTCAACCCTTACACAGGAACCCCACAATATGTATCCTATGAAAAAGTAAAGGGTATTGTGTTCTGGACCAAGAATCCGTCCAAGAAAATGATTGAGTTCCAAAAGGAACTGGAGGCCCAGGGAGTACATACATACTTCCAATACACCCTCAATGATTACGATAAGGAGGGTTACGAGCCAAATTTGCCCCCTCTGAGTGCACGAATTGACCGTTTTAAGGAATTGTCCCAGGCAGTGGGAAAAGAGCGCGTAGTGTGGCGATTTGACCCCTTAATGTTGGTCCCTAAACTTATCGAGAGAGTTGAAAACGTCGGTGACCAGATTAAAGGGTGTACCGACAAGCTGGTCTTCAGCTTCATTGACATTGCCACATATTGGAAAGTCCAGAAGAATTTGATTGAATATGTGGACAAATACACCAAGGACAATGTGCTTGACGGTGAGTTCAGACCTGAATGGATGGATATCGCTGCTGGCAAACTGGCTGCTTTGCGTGACAAATGGCATAACGAGGGTTGGGATATTGAACTGGCCACTTGTGGAGAAAAGGTTGACTTGGATAAGTACAACATTCAACACAACCGCTGCATCGACAGTGAAAGGTTCAGACAAATTGCCAAAGATGACGTTGAATTCATCCATTACCTTGATTTTGGAAACACTAAGAAGGCATTGACCACCAAACAGTGGAAAGACAAAGGTCAGCGTATGGAGTGTGGCTGTATGTTCAGCAAGGACATTGGCCGTTACAACACTTGCCCGCATTTCTGTGTCTATTGCTATGCCAATGCAGACCGTAATACGGTCCTGGCCAATATGCAGCATAAAGATGATAACTCCGATAGTATTTGTTAAATTTTGACTATATGCAACAAAGTGATTTTGAAAAATTTGCAAGATGTAATTGTAATGTGAGCCCGACTTCGCTCATGGATTACCAAAAACATATTACAAGTTCGCTAACTCCATACATCATTGAAGAGCGACCTCTAAATGTGGCCCAAATGGATGTGTTCAGCCGACTTATGATGGACCGCATTATTTTCCTTGGTACTGGCATTGATACCATTACCGCCAATATCATACAGGCTCAATTGCTTTTCCTTGAAAGCACTGACAGTGACAAACCAATCAACCTTTATATTAACTCTCCTGGAGGGTTGGTATATGATGGATTAGCCATATACGATACAATGCAGTATATCCATCCACAGGTGAATACCATTTGTGTTGGTCTGGCTGCTTCGATGGGGTCTGTGCTTCTTGCTGCTGGCGCGAGTGGCAATAGATGTGCCTTACCGCATAGTCGCGTTATGATTCACCAGCCAATGGGCGGTGCCCAGGGTCAGGTTACCGATATGGAGATTGAGCTTGCTGAGATTAAAAAGTTGAAGACCGAGCTTTATGATATATTGTCCAAACACACTGGCCAAACGGTGGAACAAATTACAAAGGATGGCGAACGCGACCATTGGTTCACTGCCGAGGAAGCCAAGGCTTACGGTTTAATTGATAATATCTTGACATCTAATAAGAAATGACACTAACAATTCGCTGTGACCATTGCGGTCAGGTCCATGACTTATGGGTGATACCGCTGTTTAGTAACCCAAAGAAAGGTAAATTTGTTGTATTTTGTTGGAAGAAACTTAAATTCGCCACTTGGTATAATGGGTAAAATCTTGTTTGATAAGATATCGCATTCCCTAGTTTCAGGGGTTTAGATGTTAAAAAAATTAAAGTAGTATGAATGAGTCGTTTAGCATAACACAAGAAGAATGTGACCAGCTTCATCATGAGTATTTGGTCAATGACTGTCTGTATTATTTAATGAAAGCCAGGGAATTTGTTGGTGGTAGTAAGACTATTGACGAGGCTATAGAGGAACTGAAGTCACAGACAAGGTTTGCTGATGAAGTTCAGGAAATTTATAAGAAAAACTTAGGAAGTGTTGCACAGGATTTTGTAAATTTTTTTAGCGTATGATTATAAGAATACTGATTGTTATAGCATATATTATTATTGGTGCTGTTTTATTGGGCTTGATATATTACACGGCAGCTACAAAAAAGTCATTCAGGGACTTTTATGATTATATGGGCTTGTTGGATGGTTTAGATACTACAGATTCTGTAATAGTTGTTTCAATATTGTTTGCTGTTTTCTGGCCAATATTGATAGTAGTTGCTTTGGTAGTCGTGCCTTATATCTATATCAAATATATGTTTGATAAAAAATGGGGCAAATAGTTGCGGAAAAAACACTATTATTTTGGTTATAGTAAATATGATTAAATATGGAACCAATGTTGAAAATAGAGAAACCGCAAAATGGAAAGAAACTTGGTATTGTGGATAGATGATATGAGGAATCCTCATTCTGAAATGTGGAAACCGATTATAACAAATAACGATTGTATTCAAGGAGAACCAATTATTGCTTGGGTTAAAAACTATTCAGAGTTTTGTATTTGGTTGAACAATGCAGTTCACGACCCAGAAGTTTTGTGGCCCACACTTATATGCTTCGACCACGATTTGGGAGAAGACAAGACTGGATATGATTGTGTTAAGTTTTTGGTGGAATTTTGTGATAAAAACAATATGGAATTACCTATTTGTACTTGTCATTCTTCAAACCCTGTTGGAAGAGAAAATATTTTGTCATACATTAATTCATATAAAAAATCTTTGGAATAATGAAAAATTTCTGCGAAAAACATCATTTGACTTACACTGGTGCCCGTTGCCCAATGTGTGAAAAAGAACGAATTGCATCATTCAAGGTGTTAAAGCGTACTGTTGTAATTCCAGGACAGGCATCGCGTGAATCATACTTTGACGAATACATGCCTAAAAAGCCTGAGCATGACCTTGTGGTCTTGGACCATCCTGAAATCATCAATCCAAACAAAAAGAACTACAACAGTATGTCGGACAATGACCTGGCCGACCTGTTGGCTTCCAAGTTCGGTAATGTATCAATTAAACCCAAAAAATAATGTTCGTACACGTAGAATATGTTTTTGAAGTAGACTCTGAGGATAAAGATGAATTCATTGAAAATTTTGAGGAGTTGATGAATATTGAGCAAGAAGAATTTGAAAATTATGGTTCAAGTTATGGCAACAGTAATGTTGAATGCCAGTACTCCAACTGTGAGATAATCACTCAGAAGAAAGCTGATAAAATAATGAAAGGTTAATAATATGAAAAAAGAAACTTTTGTCAAGTTGATGAAACTCTGTGAGAGTTACTACAACAAGTGTAATAAGTTTGGCAAGCGTATCAGCGATGCCTATATCGAGGCTGGTATGGAGCGTGGTTTTGCCTCTGAAATTGCGTATGCATTCCCCTATGGCCCAGTTATTGAAGATATTGTCAAGGCTGTGTCGGTTGAGTTTGCTGACGACAACTATACGGTTGAACAAGCCGAGGATTTTATCAACTGGTGGATATGGGAGTGTGACTTTGGTAAGGAAACCTGTATGGAGTACATAGACGGTGGTCATGAGTTCAAGCCTATGGCCCAGGTGACAATTGGCGACAAAAACTATATTGTTAAAACCCCGTCGAAGTTGTATGACGTAATCATGCAAGATAAAAAGTACCTTGGATATAAGAAAGCATGAATATGAATTTAACACTAAGACCTTTACAGAAGTATGACTTCAGGATGGTTTATTACAATGGCAAATGGGAGATATTGCCAGCCACATACGAAGTTGAACAAATCGTGAATCTAATGTCAAGGGATGGTACATACGAAAAGTGCCTAAAGAACACCTTTAAATGGTGGGGCGATTCCTTAAAGGATGAAGATGTTTGGGATGATTCGCTTATGCGCTGTGTACGTGACCATTTGGCTAATGAACTTAATGCAAAAATTAAAATCCACACGGACATATGAAACTGTTAATTGTAATTATAGGAGCGGTTATCCTCTTCGGGATAATCGGTTGGCTTGGAGCGAAATTTGACCAATTCAAAAAGGATTTTGAGAGTTTGGAAGATGATGAACCTCTAAACTACTAAACAATGGAAAGACGTATTACAATTAAAAAACGTAGCGATGGTAGGTTTGTAATCATGACTTCTAAAGCCGATAAAATTATTGACGACTGTAAGGGATATGGTTATTACACCCGTTACACCGCATACGCTGGTTTTGTCCGTTACACAACTCGAAGATGGCAAAAGTATCGACGAGAATTAAGGAAACATGAAAGAGAAGAAACATCTTGAAAGAATATAAGATGTGGATTGATATGGAGTTAGATGAAATTCATAAATAAAATTTCACCATATAACAAAAAAGTTGTATATTATGAAAAACAAAGAACTCATTGCAAGCATCGAGAAAAAGATTAAAGGTGACAATCTCACCCTTAAAAAGAAAATGAAAGTGTTTCATGACAAAAACGACTACCAGGAAATGGATACCATCATTAACGACGACAATGAATGGTGCCTTGCCTCTGGAAACGATAACTGGGTTGTTCCTTTAACCGAATTGACCAACAAGGAATTGCTCTACTTAAGAAAATGTATCTAAAAAAACCAAAAAAAATTAAAGTATTATGCAAATAGTAAAAGCAGACGGTAAATACCGTGTTTACGGTGAAAACATTGAGGTATATGATACCTTTGAACCTGATTTCTACCAATTTATGGTGGATGATAATGGACCATATGTTGTCCGCACAACTCAACCGACCATTACTGATAAAGTATATGGTAACGACCAGAAAAAGGTTGAAAAGTGTTTCAAGACATATCAAAAATTCAGTCGAAGTCTTGGTATTATGCTTGTCGGTGACAAAGGTAATGGTAAGACTTTGTTTGCTAAACAAATGTGCATGAAGATGATTGAGGCTGGATATCCTGTTATTAACGTAACTTATTACCATCCATCGCTCCCAACATTCATGACTCAAATCAGCCAGGAGTGTGTGTTCTTGTTTGATGAGTTTGAGAAGATGTTTATCGATGATGATAAGCGCGGTAGTGCCCAGAATGAAATGCTCTCAACATTCGACGGTATCAATATGACAAAGAAGATGTTCATTATTACATGTAATGACATTAAAAACTTATCAAAGTATATCTACAACCGCCCTGGCCGTTTCCACTACAGTTTTACATTTACCGAGCCTAATTATCAGGATATTCATGCTTATCTGACTGATAACCTTCAACTTGATTCTTGTACTGAAACTGTAGAGGATGTCAGTTTGTTCGCTTACATTAACGGTTTGAATTACGATTGTTTACGCAGTCTTACCTTTGAACTTAATAACGGTTATTCTTTGGTTGAGTCGTTTGATGACTTGAACATTGGTTATAGCGAGGATAAGAGTGGTGTTGCTTCATTGATTATGGATAATGGTGACATTTTGCGCGGTGACTTCTATTTCACTCCATTCGCTGACAAGGTTATTAGTTGCGATATCAGGCCAATACGTGGATGGTACAGTGTGGCCGCTTTGCGTTTCAAGGTCAGCGACTTTAAATATGACAGTGAACATGATTTGTACATCAATCCAGAGAATATCACGATTGAATGGGATAATCCAGCTGCAACCGACAACCAGGAGAGAAAACAGGCTATTATGCAATATCGTTCAATGACGGTCAAATACATGAAAGTCAATATTAAACTTGATTATGAAAAGGTTAACCCATTGAGAAGAGACTGGAACAATGATGTTGACACACGCGCAGGAATGTACTTTAGAGGAGAAGAAGAGGATTGTGGAAAGGAACCTTGCTGTAATGACGAGAATTGTTATGAGACTAAATGTAGCGAAGAGTCAATAGCTACTCCGTCTACTGGAGGCATTGGTTTCAGACCTTAAATTTAAATTATATGAAAGTAAGAATTACTGACCCAAAAGACAGATATTACGGCCAAGAGTTCGATGGTTATTTGTTCTACCATGACATTCTCCACGGAGGAACT
>ODAJ012002627.1_pt1 | contig 12214 bp, 12 predicted proteins | sample 1539241 | NCBI WGS metagenome assembly ODAJ01 (sample SAMN02144231, study PRJEB22623) | gut metagenome | biome: sheep rumen | host: Ovis aries | place: New Zealand | reverse complement strand
GTCGTTCACTTGGGTAGAATCTGCATAGTAAATGACTCCAGTCTCTACGTCAATAGAATCTACCGCTTCAATCTCTTGTGCCGATGCTGCAAATGGCATCAACAATCCCATCATCAAAAATTTCATGTTCATATCATTCATATTTATTATTTTCTTGCTTTATCCATCGCTTCTTGTACCCACTTCATTCGTAAGCGGGCCTTTACTCTTGCCTCGTTGGCCCACTTCATTTGCAACCTGGCCTTATCTGATGCTTCATTTGCCCACTTGGTATAAGTGTTAGCCTTATCGTATTTTTTATTCCGAGAATAATAGTCAGCTTCACGAAGATAGCCTTGTGCTTTTTTGTTGTAATACTCAGTCTCACGGTCATATCCCTCAGCCTTCTTGGTATAATATTCAGCATCACGCATATATTCTCTGGCCTTGTTCATGTAGTAACTATCTTGTGCAGTAACAGATATACCTACTAAAAGCATTAGTGATAAAAATAGTCGCCTCATAATTCTTCCTATTTACAGTTTTCAACATAGAGTGCGAAACGATAAGGTTTCTATCAGTGAAATAAAAGCCCCACATCTGAACTTTGTCAAATGTGGGGAAAGATGTTTCTCTTTGTATGTCTCAAATCTTTGGGGAGAAATCTACCAAGATGGTATCTTGCTCGAAAGAGATAGAGTTAATCTTGACCTTTTCAAGAATATTCTCCATTTCTTTCACTTCTTTCAGATGAACGGCAATATGGCCATCAACATCTCTGCCAACAACTTTGGTGTCACTGGCAGTAAGGAAGTAAGACAACAATGCCTTTATGACATTATCACCTGTAGCCATTCCTGTGGAATAGCGAAGGTGTACGTCTGTGTCAACCACTTTGTCGATGATAATGTCAATGCTGACGGTTTTAGAGATGTGGCCGAAAATGGGTATTTTTACATTGACTTCATAACCGACATTGATTGTATTTGCACTAACTGTCCTCAGACTGATAGGCTTATTAGCTTTGTCCTTGATCAATTCAACAGCCTCATTTACAGGGATGTTTAATACCATATCGTTTCTAAACTTTTATTCCAAACTCATTTTCAATGTCTTTTATCAGTTCATCCGTTTTAGCAATAGAAGCCTTTACTTTAGCATCCATCATCTCGTTGTATGCTTTTACGGGGTCGTCTGATTCATATAGACAATGGAAAAGTTCCTTTTGAGAATATGTATGCGACTCTCCATAAAGAATGCTTTTTGCCAAATAGTCACTAAACCCCGCATTCCGTAGTTGATCGTAGGTGGGCATGGGATGTTCTGCATCAAATCCAGACTCAAACGGACTCGTTTCACTTTTTCTGAATAGGTTTTCCTCCACACCATCCTTAGCAGCTACTTCACCAACTACTTCGTTGTTTTCTAATGCATGTTCCTCTTTTGGTGTTATAAATCCTTTTTCTTCAAGTCTGACCAATACATCATGCGCGAAATTTCGCGCATCTATCTCTACCGGCTGGTAATAGTATAGGCGGTAATCAACGTCATGAATTGTACCATCATGATATGGAATAAGAATCTTCTGTGAGCCACTATGGTAATACTTATATTCCGGGTTGTAGAAATTCTCATACCAAGTTCTCACCTCGCTGAGTGACTCATGGATGGTTTTAACGTCAGTATTATAATGCTGATAGGCATGCCTACCTTCATGGATAATGGTATCAATTACCTCACGATGCTGCTCGCGACTGTTTGCTCCGACATAGAGAGTGTTTAGAACTATCTTGTTTTCCGCTGCGCACTGATAACCCAGGCTTCGTGGCTGCAATTCTTCTAATTCCACTTTCAAGGCCGGCCTATGTTCTATAGCGGCTACGTTCTGCTCTATCCTATTTAGCACCTCAGCTCTTTCAGAAAGAGATAATTTACTCCAGTTCTCATACTTCAGCTCATCAACAGTTTCGAGGTAGTCTGCAATGCCTTCAGTCATTTCCAAGTCGGTTACAATCTCAGTCATCTCGAACCGAGATTGCATAGACTCAATATCCTCCTTTGTATCCACCAACTGCTCCTGTGAGTCTTGGTTATATTCTGCAATAGGCTCAACAGAGTCGTTGGCAAATTCACATGGAGAAATAATCTCTATTTTTTCTAAAGATTCCAAATTCATTTATTTATGATAATTTGACCCGCAGTTTCCGGAGCATGTGCATGTGCCATAACTATAGTTTGACCCACAACCTCCAGTGCATGTACAGGTACTCATTTCTATATTCGGTTCATTCACACTTTCCGGAGTCTCAGCATAATCCGCATTATCCTCCAGCGGAGTTACTTCGTCAGTACTCTCTAAGGCATTGGCCTCTATACTCTCCAATTTTTCATTGGATTCTAATACTTCCTTGCTCATACTATATAATTTTATGATGAAATTCTGTTTATAATATTAATTATCTCTCTAACTTTCTTTTCGTCATTGTCCTGTTCTGCTTGCATAAGCCTAAAACGGCAATTGGCTGCAAACATTATTTTAAATGCACTACAGTGAAAGGGCGAAGGTCTTGTTACATCGTTACTGCACAAATAATTCATTCCATAGCAGTGAATGCAGATATTATTAAGAATACACTTCGAGCATCTTTCAGAGTTAAACTGGTCATGATTCGAGAAGTCATAGATTCTGTTAGACCTTTCCGCCTTGTCAATAGGGATTGCTACTGGAGAGAATAGATGGCAGGCATAACTTTTTCCTGTCCAATCCACACAGACCATATCCTCCCCACAGCTACATGTCTTGACATAATTCCTCTTTCTAAAGATAGAAGGCGTAAGTTCCAAACGTAGCATGGAAAAAGGTATAAATCCAGGATTCTCCAAATAGAAGTTGGACAATTTTCTCAGTTCTGATTGATAGTCTCTAAGTGCAGCATTTGTCCATAATAGATTCGGCCCCATAGCAAGATCAGCTGAGATATATTTGAATCCCTTCTTATGAAGATAGATTACGCCATCTGACATGTATTTAACAGTCTTTGGCGAAATCGTCATCTTCACACTCTGGTCTGGCCATGTCTTAACAAAATAGTCCAGATCGACACTTTTATAAGACTTCGAGCGATTAGTGTCTTGCATTTTCTGATCGCCATCAAAACTTAAACCGAGATGTATGCGCTCCCTATTAACGGAAAACCAGTGTTTCATCTCGTCATTCAGAAGTGTGCCATTTGTGGGAGCAAACAATACCATGAGCTTTTTATTCAAGGGAAGTGACCACAACCATTCTGAGACCTCCTTTATTAGAGGAAACTCAAGTAATGGTTCGCCACCCATGAACTGTATTTCAACAGAATCATAATCATCACCCAAAAGTGATAACTGCTCCGTAATGATTTGTTTAGCTTTCGTTGCACTCATTCGGAAATTCTGTTGTTTCGGCTCATAGCAATAACTGCAATGAAGATTGCACTTATATGTTATGAGTAGCATGATGGTCTTCTGTCTGCCCATGTGTTGAAATCACAATTGTTTACCTTCCTTGAATTCTGAGATTCGTCCATCCATAGTGAACATCATCCCTTTGTATGGCTTATTGTCTACAAATAATCCTTCAAACCAATTCCCACTTGGCCAGAATAATTTTCCATATCCATTGTACTTGCCGTCTTTCAGTTCACCATCGTAAAGTTCGCCGTTAGGCTTGCGAAATACTCCACGAATCATCTGATCAAACTTCCAAACTCCATGAAAAACGCTACCATCGGCAAACCAGCAGATGCCATCACCAGTACGATGGTCATTCTGCCACATACCCTGATAGACATCATGATTTGAATACTCCATTTTGCCTTTCCCTTCTCTAACTCCATGATTGAACTGACCTTTGTAGGAGTGGGTATAGCGCTCCTTAGCTTTATTCCAAAATTTGTACCTGCCCAAACCGTGCATCGCGCCCAAGTCCCAATCGCCATCATAGATGTCACGATTACTGAAGGTCATCACACCATACCCTTGACGGACACCGTTAACAAGTTCGCCGGTATACTCGCCATTTGCAATTTTACAGGTTCCATATCCTGTGAATTTTGTTTCTTCTGCCATATTATGTATTCTTTATGCTCTGATAGAGATGCGGAAAATCCGCATTCCTATCAGAGAGGTAATTATTTCATCTTGTTAATTTGAGCCAAGTAGATGTCGGAACTATTAGTAGACATCACATTAGCACTGTTAAAGCCTGCCAAAACGGCCTGTCCGATAGAGAGCTTGGCAATGACTTTCTGTTGTTCAGGTGTCAAACCAATACATTCTGCAACACGCTGAGAGTCATCGGATGCAACGAGCTTGTGAATTATCTTTATATTTGTATTCTTGATGGCATCTTCTATCAGTCGTGTTGGGACCTGATCAACCACCATCATACCCTGTCCGTAGGCTCGCACCTCAGAAAGGAAATTGCTGAACATCATTCCTGACTTATGTTGCGGAGACTCTGGGTTGTCGTTCCGTCCCATAACTCTATGGGCTTCTTCAACCACTACCAGATGGCGACACTCGTTTGAATTGAAAGACAGTCTGCCAGCCTCTGACTCTGCTATCCTATATTCATACAAGAACTGGAGAAGCATGGACATAATGAAAGCCCTATCTTGGTCATCGCCAGCGTATGACAAGTTTACGACAACTGGTGAACCGAACAATTCGTCCCAAGTCATACCTGTCAACCTCGGATTGTTAAGCAACTCGTTTTTCCAGCCATACGTGAGACTTTTGAAGCGTGTGCGAAGTGCCGCGCTGATATTCTGTGTGTTCTCTCTGGCATACCCCATGTCAGTCATCAGATCGTTAATAAATTCATCATCAATAGAACTAAGAGTTGGGAATCTTTTATTTTTTTTATTTGTCTTAGTAGCATCTTCGCCATCATCAAGTAACGGGCATTTGTCAGTAAATAATTTATAAAGGAGATGTTCCATGATGACAGGTAATATATCCTGCATAGGAAATGCAGAAGCAAAAGATGATTTCAGTCGGTCGATATGTGAAAGCACTCTCATCTCACCCTTATCCAATTGTATTACCTCAAATGGGTTTATTTGCAGTACATCAGGAATAAAACCGTTTTCATATGCCTTTATCGGTTCCTTATTTTTGTCAACAAGAGACTTTGCCTTTAAGTAGTTACTACATCCAGGAATAAAAATTTTAATTTTTTTCTTAGGATCTTTTACCGTCTCATTATATTCCAATGCCCAATCAACATATTCTGTTTTAGCAGGCTCAATGACAAAAAACGGTCTGTTCTCCCTCATAAAGCCTTCAAGGATGCTCAACACGGTATTCGTTTTTCCGCTACCATTAACACCACAGACAAGAGCATGACGAGATAAGGTATCTATTGGCAGACTAACGTTTATATTGGAACTTGACCCGCTATAAACTAGGTGTCCGACATCTATTGTCTTGTCAGTATCCTTGAACTTCTGTGGTGTGAGGCTGAAATTGACGGAATAGTCAATCACGGATATTCCCGGTACACTTTTTTGAGGTAGATTAACAAGGCAAGACAACTCTTCTGTTGTCAGATAAGTTGTGAGATTCTCACCTTTATCTTCAAAGTTTTTCTTCATGACCACCCCATCCTTTGAAACAAGCTGCATATTCGGAATACACAGATCTGCGACCGCCGTCTTCAGTAATACGGCATCATTGCTGTTTCGCTTGTTCATGAGAACTGTAAGGTCATGAATTCTAATGGGTTCTAGTGAGGTGTCCTTCCCGCTTATGACAGCCTTAAGCTGCATGGCTGCACTTTGTCCTACGTAAGAATCCTCAGTTAAGAGATAAACGCCTGTCTCCCATAAACCAGTTCCCAAGCCTTTTTCGAAGCGTGCAGCATGTTTGCTCATCACGCCAGCTGCGTGTTCTGCACTCTTATTAACCAAAGTAATGGAAGTGCTGACAGAATTTCCTAAAGTGTCGGAACGATTCTCATTATGATTAGTTGTCTCCGAATTACCACTACTTATAGTCTTTGTCGACTGATCAATAAAATCTCCCAAACCGATGGTACACATGACTTTTGACCAAAAATGGTGTTTCTTACCTTTCCTGTTGACAGCCGTAGAATGATTCTCCGTGATAGTCTGGGAAAAACCGTCACTTTCTCCTATGGTAGTAGAGGCATTATAGGTTTCTGAAACATTTGTTGTTTTGACAGACTCCAGTTTTCCAGTCATTTCGAGGCACTTGGAGAATAACGTATTTGCCTCATTCTCGTCTATGGGGTCAGCTACGACGAAATACACGAACCTTTTCTTGCTCAGAGGTCCAATAATGGTATCTATAGAAGACATTGACTCCTCCCCGTCTTTACCTAAAAAAGAAGGGATGCCCGTGAAAGCATAGAGATTTTTGAAAGCCCTTTCCTTTATTTTTTCCCTAATCTCATTACTAGACTCATTTACGTTCCCGATATACTGAGCATTAGTTCCTGGCAAGATGTCGCTGACAAATGAAGCCAAGCCATTCACCATGGCTTCGCAGTTATCACCGTCCATCTCCAATTGCCGTATCCCCATATAGAGGGTCAGTTTCTCTCCATCGCCATAAATCATATAGACGAACTGGAACGAATCCGGTTTATGACAGGAAAGCAGGACTTTCTGAATTGCACTATAATACTGATGGCTGGTAAATTCATGACACAGGCCGACTTGGCCTATTTTCACCCATTCAACCGGGTAATCTAAATACTTCGCATCTCTACACGCCAACGCGAATTCAGATTCTCGCATGGAGATATCGGCAAGTATGTCTCTTTTTGCAAGGTATTTGACACCCTCAACAAGGTTTTCCGCCACCTGAACTTTGGGAATAGGATTCTTATTCATATATCTAATTAAGCATTAATCGAACTTGATTGACTTGTTCACGGATATATTTGGTAGTCTCTTCTATAAAAGCCTCATTAATTCGTGATTTTAAATCATTCTCCGATGTTAGGGATGATGAAATCTTTTCCTGAAAACTTGTTATGTAGGTATCTCTATTCTCGTTAAACTTAGTATATACAACCTGACGTTGATCCCTAGATAATTTAGTGTCTTTATCTCGCCAACTGGGAGCAAGCGCACTGCCTACATTAACAAACACCTCGCCTGCATCAACATTCCATTTATCAGACTCATCTTCCGTAAAAGCATCATGAATTTCACCAAAGATTTTTCCTACTGCGGCCGTAGTCGCAGCTACAGCGGCACTTGCAAGCGTGCCAACAACTTTTGCAGTACCCTCTAGAAATCCTTCGGATATAGAATCCACGCTATCTGATACTATGCTGCTGTAATGACTGTCATCGATGGTGAACTGAACGGAAATTTGGCGCGAACTAGATATATTCTTTATCTTTTCATCTGGGAAATAGTCTCCGACTATCAGATTCAATGCCGGAAGAATATTGTGATTTACCTCAGTTCGTAATATCTCTTTAAATTTGTCTGATAAAATCGTAGAGAATGGGATACTACGAATTGCACATCCAATGTCATCTCCGAGACTTGCGATATTTTTATTTTCTTCTGAGTTGGAGAAAGATTCATATTTCTTACTGATTTTTTCTACTATGGCATTTGCCATTTCAGTAGAAGCCATTTTTATTACGTCTATAGATACATCTTTATTCAAAGAATCATCTTTCTCTAATTTGGCCATTAAAGCGGAGGAACGAAGATCTGCCCTACCTGCAATAGCGATCCCGTTTGAGATTGTCAATGAAGGATTGTTCTCACGATAAAAATCCCCTTCGTAGGAGAACACCTCCTTTACAATATCCTTGACAAACTCCATACGCGATGCGCCACCAGTCAAAAACACCAACTTGATTGGATGTCCTTGGAGGTGATTGTCACGATATTCCTTAAAACAGTTCTCAATGCTCTTCCTATAATCTGAGAGCATCGTGTTAAGTTCCTCTACAGAATAATACTGCTCAATATGGCCTTTTACTTTTCCCCTCGTCATTTTCAGGGCATTAAGGTCTATTTCTAATTCAACAGGATTGGTCCCGTAGAAATCCTCTTTGGACTGTCTAATGCCTAATAGCAATGCTCTCTCGGCAGATTTGCCAACGTTACAGCACTCTGCAGCGAGCTCATTGTCATTTCTCAGGTGCTCAAAAATCTCCATCTCAATTTTTGACGCTCCACAGTTATCTCCTCCATCCTCTGGCTTGTCTATAAATTTAGAAGAATAGTAAGTCAAATCCACAGTACTAGAACCGAAATCGATTAGTAATATGCCCTCCTTGACGGAAGCTCCAGAGTTTGGGTTTTGGCGTGCCTTAATAAAAGCTGCGCGCGACTCCCTAATAATTCCGACACTGTTGTCATCAATCTTAGCTAAAGGAATACCTGCTTCTAAAGCTATCTTCGCATACTCGGCCATTTCTTTGTCTGTCCATTTCTCCGCATCGGAAGGACAGGCAATATATACGACGTGGTTGTCATCAGTCAATTCCGTCCTCTGTTTACGTATCTGTAGGTAGATTTCCTGCATAAAATGCATCATAACATCCCGATCTTCAGGGGACATCAATGAAGGAACCTTCTTGAAATATGAAAAGAATGCGATACCAGTAGAAGGGTCGTCACCATTCTGCTGTTTAACATTCATATATTTGTCTATCGCCTTTTCACCCACATAATAACGGCAAGACATATTACCCTCGATATCCGTACCACGTTCTATCAGTAAGACAGACTTCGTGGCATTGTGATTATTGAAAATCTCTATAGACTCAGGATTTTCTAATTTCATGAAATTATCATCCCACTGAATATTACAAATATCAGCAGAAGTCTCCCCGTGTCCAAAGTCTATGCCAACAATGAACTTATGCTTTAATTTGTCTGGTTTAACAAAATTACTCATAGCTATTTCTTTATAGGCATTAGACATTCTCCCTTTATAAGAAGCTGGCCATCCTCAAGAACGGCTGCTTTCATCAAAGTGCTTTCCGATACATTCTCACTATCTATTATCTCATAAAACTGAGAAGTTGATTCCGAATAATCCACAATCTCATAATGATAATTTTTCAAGGTCTTATACAATCTATTGATTTCCTCTTGGACATCTTCAGGAACTGACATTCCTTTCAAAGCAACATACATGGACGCAAACCTGTCAAGCAATGGCCCGTATTTTGTCGCAAGTGTAACTGGTGCCTGACTCTCGTATGATTTTTTGATATTATTGATACTTGCCCGATAATTGGAGATTACTTCATCAATACCTCCACAGATATTTTTCAAAGTCTCAATATACTTTGAAGCATCTATCTTCATCTGCACATGCTCGTCCTTAGTTGAACGCCCTCTTTTGTTAATATACAACCCAAGAGCACATGCTGCTACGGTTAGCAGAACGCCACCCCAAGTGTGCTTGAACAAAATTGTTCCAATAACTCCACCAACACCTGTGTAACCTAACGTAGTAAGAGTGTTTTTTGATAGAATGTCTTCTGTAGAGGATGGCTCGGATTTACTCTCCGTAAATGAAATGCCAGAAGACTTGAACAATGGCATTTGGAAAGGGAAAAGTTTCAATACGGAATTAAGCATTGCCACCTCACTAATGGTTAGTTCTTTCTTATATTCCTCTACACTCACCTTGTCAACAAAGAAGTCATTCAGAAAGTTTTTGAGCTTTTGTTCGTCTCTAGGCAAAACCATCTTTGACAGTTCTGAATAGAAATTCGACTCTTCTTTTTCAAACAAATTTAATAATGTCTGTTCCATAATTATCGAATATTAATATTGTAATCATTATAATCATCCATATTCTCAATAGATTCGTTAAACTCATTACGTAGTTCATCCAACCCGTCAATTGAGTCAATTTCGTCCATCACTTCAAGTAAATCAGAGAAGCTGTCATTATTGGCCATCTCGTCCAGCACTTGCTTGTCTTCTTGTACCGTAGAAACTCCAGCCCTATAAGCTGCCAGTATGTTATTTGTTATGCTCATGATTTCGCCTTAAAGATTTTGTTCTTGATTTCTTTAATTGCATCTTTCTTAAATTTTTTAAATTGAACTTCTGTTATCTTTAGCTCTGAACAAACCACATCGTAGTCTTTCTTTTCGATAAAGATAGAGGTAAGAATCATCCGGTTCCTATCATCAGAAATCAATTTTATATATTTTTCAAGATTGCTAATTTCATTTGAATATAAAGCAACATCCCGAAGCTGATCCAATCCTCTACTTTTGATATTGTAGATGTTGGAAACGGGTGTGCCCATGTCAAGTGCCAATTTTTCTGGTGCTATGTCATCAAGGAAAAGGGCTTTGATCACTTTCCGGTAATATTTATTAGGCATAGCATCAAGATATTGAAACACGTCAATATGTCTCTCTTGATTAGATTCTTCGCTAGCATTAACCTTTGAGTCTGAAGGATTGTCAATATCCACTTCAATTATTTCTGATTTGTTGAATAACTCGGAATAATACTCTGGATATTGATTCGCAACTATGGATTTTAGTTGCCTAATAGCCTTTCTTGATAACGGTGCCAGTTGTGAACGTTCTATATGAAGTTTGACAGCTATCGTTTCGCCATCTAATAAGTCAAGGTACTTAAAGCACATAAACTTTCTGTATACGGCCTTTCTGAGTTTTGAAAACATTTCCTCTGCCAATCCTGACTCAACAATAGAGATAGGAATCAAAAATATCTCTTCACTGGGTGTGTAGAAATGTCTGACTGCAACAGTTTTAATCCAATCGAAGAGGCTTGTCCTGTAATCATAGGTTTTCAAAGCATGCCACATTTCCCCCTTACCGTCAGGCTTTTTCAGCAATAGGTACAATTCATTCACTAACTCATCATAGTCAGCATTGTTTCCATACAATTTCCATAAAATCTTGCTAAAAAGAGGTCGGCACTTTTCATGGAAAAAATAATAGGCAAAGTCATCGTCGCTACAAATCCTGTCGATTAAAGCTTTCCATTGCTTCTTCGACTCTTCAAAGGGGATATTATTATCTTCTTTCAACATTTTTCTTTAATTAATTAGATAATAAAACGCAAAAAGTCCCACAACGTCTGTCAGATGGCAGAACGTTGAGGACTTTCTCTTATATCCCTTTATTCCGTGACGGATTCCTATGTCTTTGAGCGCAAGTGGTACATCCATATTTGCTCTTTGCTTTAACGGTTAGTAATTTTATTCTTCAGCAATCTCAGCACTTACCTCTCTGCATAGAGACAGAGCAGACTTGCTATAAATGCCATTGTACTCTCCTTCGAGATATACGCGCCAAAATTATAAAATTTATGTGACATAAGAAAACAAAATGCTAAAAAAGTGACAAAAGGAAGCAAAAATTCTCATTTTAATGGGCATTATGACATAAAAAAGCAGAAAAGTTTGGTCTTTGTCTTGATTTCTAGTTTCCAACTGGAGAAGTCTTTTTTCCTAACTAGGAAGTTGGAGAAGTCCTGTTGCGTAATACTCTGACAGATTCAATTTGGCCACGTTCACTCAACACATTCCCAAACTCCAGCCAAGGTGTAGCCATACTCCTGCCATACTCAAATAGCTTGTATGAGTATGGCTGGAGTATGGCAGCAAGCAGCTTAGAAGCTGCCTATATAATACCTATATAATATATGTAGAAAAAGCCAAGTCGATGCCTTTTACTCATAATAGGCTAATATAGCCGTATAATTGTCTTTGCTGAACTTCTCGCAAAGGAAGAGTATGACATCAATAACATCTTCAGGTGATTTGTCATCCATTGATCGACGAGTAAGAATATCAGGAGCGATAAATTGGCAGACTCCATCAGAACAGAGCAATATCCTATCACCAGGATTCAACTCAAACTGGTGAATCTCCACATCTGCTTTTTCTCTTTGGTAGGAGAAGAAACTTCGGTTGATGAAATCGCCCCATACACTATGCTCAATATGATCTTGTGTCTGATATGCGACCTCTCCATTCTGAAGCAAATAGGCTCTGCTGTCACCTGAATGAGCAATATACAACTGATTGCCGTCTATTGCTGCCAAAACGAGTGTTGTCCCCATCTCTACCTTACGCAAGACATCTGCTTTAGCATCAAGTGCATCGGATGCGAGTTTGAATGCTGTCTGCAATACTGGTTCTACTCCTTCTTCAAAAGATGCCTGTTCCCAATAATCACAGATGGTAGAGCCAACCA
>ODAJ011566141.1_pt1 | contig 12220 bp, 13 predicted proteins | sample 1539241 | NCBI WGS metagenome assembly ODAJ01 (sample SAMN02144231, study PRJEB22623) | gut metagenome | biome: sheep rumen | host: Ovis aries | place: New Zealand | reverse complement strand
CAGGGAAATAAGGAGTCGGCAAAGGATTTCGCAAGGGATGGAGGAAAGGATCTCTCCAGGGACAGAAAGCCCTTCCATCGGAAGAACCGGCCCAACAACCGGCCCAGAGAAAGCAAGAAGCCTGCACAGTAAGCATTGAGGATAAGCGAGGTTCCCTTGGACGAAGCGACAGTAGACAAATTACTCCATGAAGGAGAACGAATAGACGACTTAGAAGTGAACGGGTTCCGGATCATCCAGAACCCTTCCTTTTTCTGTTTCGGAATGGACGCCGTGCTGCTCTCGGCCTTTGCCGGAACGAAACCGAAGGACCGGGTCATGGACCTGGGCACGGGTACGGGGATCGTACCCCTTCTCCTTCTGGCCAAGGGGAAATGCACAGCGGCGGACGGACTGGAGCTGCAGGAGGATGTGGCGGAAATGGCCGGACGGAGCGTCCTTCTGAATGAAGTCTCCGAACGTTGCAGGATCATCCGCGGAGATATCCGGGAGATCCCGGAGCAATTTCCGAAGGAAGGCTATGATGCGGTGACCAGTAATCCTCCGTATATCGCAGGAAATGATGGTTTACATAATGACGATTCCGCCAGGAATATCGCCCGGCATGAGATCGCGGTGACCCTGGAGGATGTGGTCCGGGGAGCGGCCCATCTCCTGCGGCAGGGCGGTACATTTTCCATGGTCCATAAGCCCTTCCGGCTGCCGGAGATCATGGAACTCATGAAGAAGTACAAGCTGGAACCGAAGCGTATGCAGATGGTACAGCCCTATATCGGCAAGGAGCCGAATATGGTACTGATCGAGGGTGTGAAGGGCGGAAATCCCTTCCTTACGGTGCTTCCCACCCTGGTGGTTTATGAAGAGGGTGGGGGCTACACGAAGGAACTGCTTTCCCGGTACGGGAAGGTCTAGTATGGCGAGCCCCAGGCAGGGGACCGTTATCACAGGAGGAGAGTGCGCATGACCGGGACACTGTATCTGGTGGCTACCCCCATCGGAAATCTGGAGGATATGACCTACCGCGCGGTGCGTATCCTTTCCGAGGTGGATGAGATCGCCGCAGAGGATACGCGGAACAGCAGGAAGCTGCTGAACCATTTTGATATACATACCCCCATGACCAGCTATCACGAATTCAACCGGTTTGACAAGGCGAAGGTGCTGGTGGGGCATATGCTGGAAGGAAAAAACGTGGCGGTGATCACCGATGCAGGAACGCCGGGGATCTCCGATCCCGGAGAGGTGCTGGTACAGGAGTGTTATCAGGCGGGGATCCCCGTGGTGCCGGTGCCGGGAGCCTGCGCGGCGGTGAACGCCCTGGTGGCTTCGGGACAGGGAACCAGGCGGTTTTCCTTCGAGGCCTTTCTGCCCAGAGAAAAGAAGGAACGGCAGAGGCTCCTGGAGGAGCTGGGCCGGGAGACCCGGACCATGGTGATCTACGAGGCGCCCCACCATCTGAAGGCAACCCTGGAGGATCTGGTGCAGACCCTGGGGGACCGGCCGGTGACCCTTTGCAAGGAGCTGACCAAGAAGCATGAGTCCTTCCGGATGACCACCCTTACAAAGGCCCTTGCTCTGTATACGGAGGAAGAGCCCAAGGGAGAGTATGTGCTGGTCATTGCCGGCAAGCCGGAGGAAGAGATCCGGGAAGAAGCCCGGCAGGAATGGGCAGAGCTGAGTGTTGTTGAACATGTGGAACGTTATATGGAACAGGGCCTGTCCGAAAAGGACGCCATGAAGGCGGTGGCTAAGGATCGGGAGATCAGTAAGAGCGAGGTCTACCGGGAGGTGGTGGACCGAAAGAACCGGAATAAGGGAAAGATGTAGGAAAATATGGGAAGAAGAGCATCAAAGGCAAATAAAAATGTGTATTATCTGGCCCGGATCCAGGCGGCAGCCAGGATGAAGGATTTCTCCAGCCGGGAACAGGCATCGGAGCGGCTGGGGATCGAGAGAAGCCGTCTGGCCCGGATCGAGCTGGATAAGATTCAGCCCTATCCGGAGGAGGTGCTGATCATGGCGAAGGCCTATAATGCACCCTATCTCTGTCGGGATTTCTGCAGCAATGTCTGTCCCATCGGCATCGAAAATGCATTGGGCGGAAAGCTGAAGGATCGAAAGAAGGATTCCTTCGAACGGCTTTCCCTACGGTTTATCAGCAGTGCCCACGGGATGGAGGATCTGTCCCGGAAGCTGGTGGATATCTCCAAGGACGGAAAGATCACCGAGGAGGAGTACGAGAGCTTTCACAAGGTATTGAAGGCCATGAACGAGCTTACGGAAAGCGTGAAGGAGATCAAGGCATATATCGTGGATAATCCGGAACTCAGATCCCGGTTTGAGAAGGATCTGACCATTTAGCGAAATTCCTTGTTTTCACCGACGGAATGGTGTATTATACAAATGCATCGATTAACTTTTTTTAAGGAGGGTAACATTATGGCATATGTAATTGGTGATGCATGCATCGGTTGCGGTGCTTGTGCCGGTACTTGCCCGGTAGGCGCAATTTCCGATAACGGCGGTCAGTTCGTTATTGATGAGAATATGTGCATCAGCTGCGGCGCTTGTGCAGGTGGATGTCCGGTAGGAGCAATCTCCGAGGGTTAATCCCGATTCTACCATGGGAGCATCGCCCTACGGGCCGCGCGAAAAAAGGGACATGCTCCGAAAGGAGCATGTCCCTTTTCTTTCGCCGAAATATACACCCTCTGTTTTATAATGGGTGTCAAACCTCCTTTCTGTCTTAGTCTGCCGTACGTATAGGTCCGGGGCAAAGGCGAGGAGGTAAACCTGTGATGTAGTCCTGCTCATGCCGGAACATTTCCGTACGGGCTTATGGTCTGTGTCGGGATCCTGCCGGGAATCCGGCGTATCGGACATTTGAAAAGTAAGAGATGTTCAATGGATATGTTACCCGCTGAAAGTCGTTTTTGCAAGGAAAAAAATATGCAGATCTGTTGCATGAAACAATCCTTGTCCTCGGCATTTTGGTTACTCAATAGATGAACGGGAAGAATGAATGAGAAAAGAAAGAATAGATCAGAATAAGATCCGTTTTATCCTGAACCGTCAGGATCTTGCGGAACGGAATATCAACACCAGGGAACTGAAATACGGTACGCCGGAGGCGAAGAGTCTTTTTGACGAGCTGATCTCCATGGCCCGGGAGGAGCTGGGGCTGGGATCCGGGATACATCCCATGATGGTGGAAGCCATTCCCATGGGAGAATCCGGTCTGGTGGTGAATATCAGCAAGGTGGAAAATCCGGATGAACTGGATCCCCGGTTCTCCCGATTCTCCAACGGCATCGATATGGACCGTATGGAACAGGGGCCCGGAAGCGTGGAAGGTCCGGTACCCGATTTCCGGGATGACGCAGCAGATGGCGGACCGGGATATGAACCGCAGCCCGGCGGACCGGGGGGTGAGCCCTCTGATGAAGAGGAGTCTCCGGAAGGCCCGGGTTCCTTTACGCCGGATGGGGAAATGAACGCCGGCCCCGGGGGACCCTATGAGGGTGAGGAGGAGAATCCGGACGGCCCTCCACCGGACGGGATCCAGATCCAGCAGGGTCCGGAGATCCGGGCGGAGATCAATATCCCCGGTTCTTCGGCCATTGATCCCGGAGAGCTGATGAACGTGATCGATAATATCATGTCCGGTATCGCCGGCAAGATCGATGAGAGCATAAAACGGGGCAAGGAGAAGAAAGCCGGTCCCACGCCCCCTGAGACCCCCTCCAGGGAGAACAAGGGGGCTTCCCCGGAATCCGCTGCGGTCTATGAGTTCCGGGAGCTGCAGAGCGTGATCCGTGCGGCAAAGCTTCTGGCACCGAATTATCACAGTGAGAGCATATTATACAAGAACCCGTTGAACCGGAAATATTATCTCTATATCGGTACGGAACACAATACGCCGCAGGAGTTCCAGAACGCCCTGGCCATTCTGAATGAATTCGGAATGCGCTGCCGGATCAATTATTCCACAAAGGCGTTTTTTGAGGAACATATGGAGAAAATCCTGGTGGATGCGCTCACCCATTTGAGTGAGCTGGGATAATGAAACGGAAACAGGTTTAGGAGGTGGGGATTTGGATAAGCGAAAAAGGGTACATGCCCTTGCGCTCTTTCTGATCATTGCCATGGTCCTGCTGGTGGGGATCATCCTTCTGCAGGGAAAATATGAAAAGGAAGAGCCTATCGGCTTCGCCATGCGGGACGCCGTGCTGCATGACATCAATAAGGTCAGTCTCTTCGGATTGGAGGTCAATCCGGCACTGATCTCCGGATTTACGGTGACCGGCGTGGTACTGCTGTTTGCCTTGATCCTTCGGATCTTTGTGATCCCGAGATTTAAACTGAAACCTGGGAAGCTGCAGCTTCTCATTGAAGAGTGGGTGGGCTTTTTTGACCGGCTGGCCAAAGGGAACAGCCCCCACAGGAACCATTTTCTGGGAGCCTATCTCTTCGCTGCCGGAAGCTACATTTTTATTGGAACCTGTTTTGAGCTGTTCGGTATACAGGCGGTCACCACGGATAACATTTCCATCGCCATGCCGGCGCCCCTTGCGGACATTAACGGCGCCATCATGATGGGCTGTCTCTCGTACCTGGTGATCCTGTCGGGCGGTATCGCAGGAAACGGAATGCGCGGCGTGGGGAAGACGCTGAAGGATTTCTCCCTTCCCATCTCCATGAGCTTCCGATTGTTCGGTGCGCTGCTCTCCGGTATGCTGGTCACGGAGCTGGTCTATTATTACATTTCCTTAAGCTTTGTGCTTCCGGTGGTGGTAGGCGTGCTCTTCACCCTTCTGCATGCACTGATCCAGACCTATGTACTTACCATGCTGACCTCGGTGTTCTACGGAGAAGTTACGGAGTAGCCTGTAGTTTATTCAAGTCAATCGTGTGACTGCCCGGGGGGCCGGAAGGTCGCATCATGTATTAATCATATTCCAGGAGGAATCGATCATGAATATCAGAGTAACAAAGAAGCTTCCCATCATCCTTGCAGTTGTGATCCTGCTGCTCATCGCCGGGATCTTTGCAGGAAAGATGATCGTAAATGCCAAGACCGCAAGTGATACTGCCGTAAGCACACAGACCGTAAAGGAAGAAGACACAGGCGTATCCGAAGATGAGGCTCTGGCCCTTACCGCAGCCGCTATGGATGATACGGGAACAAAGGCCATTGCAGCCGGTCTGGCCGTAGGTCTTGCAGCGGCAGCAGGTGCCGTTGCCATGGGTATCGCCATTGCCAAGTCCGCTGAGGGTATCTCCCGTCAGCCGGAAGCAGAGGGCAGCATAAGAACATCCCTTATGCTGGGTCTGGTGTTCATTGAGACGGCCATCATTTATGCGCTGATCGTTGCGATATTGATCATATTCGTCATGTAGGTTTGCGGAAACAAAGATAATCTGTTTTAAGAGAAAAGAGGATATCGTAATGCCTTTAAACATAGATTTTCAGCAAATACTGCTCCATCTTTTCAATTTTACCCTGCTGTTCTTCGGCCTGTACTTCCTTCTGTACAAGCCGGTGAAGCAGTTCATGAAGAAAAGAGAGGATCATTATAAGGAAATGCAGACCGCAGCAGATGAAATGCTCCAGAAGGTTGAGTCCGCCAAGGCGGAGTATGAAGGGAAGCTTCGGGATGCCGAGGCGGAGATCGCTGCAAAGAAGAAGGCGGCTGCCGATGAGATGGAGAAGGTTCGCCGGGCAAAGACCGAGGAGGCTGAGGCTGCAGCACAGAAGATCGTGGAGAATGCCAAGTCCGAAGGCCGCGCCATGCGTGATCAGATCGTAAATGCCGCACGCGGACAGATCACGGAGATGGTGGAGGAGATCGCGAGAAAGGCCCTGATCGCCGAGGATGATTCCACCACATTTGACGCCTTCCTTGAGGCTGCGGAAAGGAGTACAAGAGATGGAGAATCGTAATCTTGCCAGATTGTATTCTCCCACCGCACCCAGTGAGGAGCAGACGAAACGATTTGAACAGTTTCTCTCAAAGAAATACGGAATGGAGATCGAGCTGGTGTGGGTGGAGGATACTTCCATCGATTCCGGCTTTCGTCTCCTTTTTGGGAATGATGTATATAACTGGACCAGAGAGGGGCGTCTGCAGCAGCTGAAGGACGCCATGGATGAGGTGAACAGGGCGAAGATCGGCCGGAAGCATCCGGCGAAGAACCTGATCTCCCTGGTCCGGTCTTCCATTGAGAACTGGGAGCTGGAGGCAATCCCCGTACAGGAAGGACGGGTACAGAGCGTGGGAGACGGCATCGTCATAGCCACGGGTCTGGAATCCGTGGTTTATGGCGAGATCGTTTTATTTGAATCGGGTGTGAAGGGCATGGTGCAGGACCTCCGGGCAGGAGAGATCGGTATCGTGCTTTTCGGTGATGATGACGGTATTGACGAGGGAAGCATCGTCCGGCGGACCAGGAAGACCGCCGGTGTCCCCGTGAGCAACGCCTTTCTGGGCAGAGTGATCAATGCCCTGGGCGAGCCCATTGACGGTCTGGGAGAGATCGAGGCCGAGGAGTACCGGGAGATCGAAAGCCCGGCGCCGGGGATCATTGATCGACAGCCGGTGGATACGCCCATGGAGACGGGGATCCTGTCCATTGATTCCATGTTCCCCATCGGACGGGGGCAGCGGGAACTGATCATCGGTGACCGTCAGACAGGCAAGACGGCCATCGCTCTGGATACCATCATCAATCAGAAGGGCAAGGATGTGGTCTGCGTCTATGTGGCCATCGGACAGAAGGCCAGCAGTGTGGCCCGTCTGGTGGAGAACCTGAGGCGTCACGAGGCCCTGGACTATACCATTGTTGTTGCGGCCACGGCTGCGGATTCCGCGCCGCTGCAGTATATCGCCCCCTATTCTGGGACGGCGCTGGGAGAGTATTTTATGAGTCAGGGCAAGGATGTGCTGATCGTCTATGATGATCTGTCCAAGCATGCCATTGCCTACCGGGCCCTGTCTCTGCTGCTGGAGCGTTCTCCGGGCCGTGAGGCCTATCCCGGAGATGTATTCTACCTGCACTCCCGTTTGCTGGAGCGTTCGGCGCATCTGTCCGCCAAGAAGGGCGGAGGCTCCATGACGGCGCTTCCCATCGTGGAGACACAGGCAGGGGACGTATCCGCTTATATTCCCACAAACATCATTTCCATCACGGACGGACAGCTCTTTCTGGAGAGCAATCTCTTCTTCGCGGGACATCGGCCTGCGGTAAATGTGGGACTTTCCGTATCCCGTGTAGGTGGTGCGGCACAGACCAAGGCCATGAAGAAGGCGGTTTCCGGCCTGCGGCTGGATCTGGCCCAATATCGTGAGATGGAGGTCTTCACCCAGTTCTCCAGTGATCTGGATGAATCCACCAAGAAGCAGCTGTCCTACGGACAGAGACTGATGATGCTGCTCCGGCAGCCCCAGAGTCATCCCTTCTCCCTGGAGGAGCAGGTGGTGATCCTGGTAGCGGCCATGAATCATACCATGGATCAGGTGCCGGTGGAGGAGATCCTGAATTACCGTTCGGAATTCCTCAGTTATATGAAGGACACCGAGGGCGCGATCCTCGGTGAGATCGCCGGAAGCCAGATGCTTTCGGAGGATAATAAGGCCGCCATCATTGAAGCGGCAAAACGGTTTGCAGAGAGCCGGTAAGCGGCTCAGCTACATTTAGAGAGAACAGGATCATGGCAAATCTTCGTGAGATCAAAAACCGAATATCCAGCGTGAAGAGTACGCAGAAGATCACGAATGCCATGTATCTCATTGCGTCCACCAAGCTGCAGAAGGCCCGGGCAGAGAAGGAGAAGGCCATGCCCTGTTTCCGTCTCCAGGAGTCGGAGATGCAGCGGATCTTCCGGCGGAGAAATGATATCAACAGTCATTATTTCTATCCCGAGACGGGGCGTAAGCAGGCGGAATCCTACGCCTACCTGGTCATCACCGCGGACAAGGGACTGGCCGGAGCCTACAATCACAATGTGCTTTCTCTGGCAGAGAAGGAAATGGCAAGGCATAAAAAGGTGCACCTGTTCGTGGTGGGGGAATACGGGCGGCAGTATTTCATGAAACGGCATATTCCCATCGAGCAGACCTTTCTCTACACGGCCCAGAATCCCACCTTCCGCAGGGCGCGGAAGATTGCAGAGGAGCTGCTTTACCTGTACAACGAGGGGGTCTGTGACGAGATCCGGGTGATCTTCAGTGAAATGGGGCACGGCGGTGCGGATGCGGTGGTACGGCGGACGCAGCTGCTTCCCTTTGAACGGGGGAAGTTCGGTAAATACGAAGAGCAGACCGGGGGCTACCGGAAGGAATATGAATTCTATCCGAATCCCACGGCAGCGCTGGAGAATATCGTTCCCAGTTATGTGGCAGGGTATATCTTCGGCGCGTTGATCGAGAGCTTCTGCAGTGAGCAGAACGCCCGGATGAACGCCATGAAATCGGCCAACGATAACGCCCAGGAGCTGTTGGACAATCTGTCCGTACAGTTTAACCGGGTGCGGCAGGCGGCCATCACTCAGGAGATCACCGAGGTTGCAGCGGGAGCGAAGGCCCAGATGAAACGAAGAAGAAAGACGAAGGGGCGTTCCGACGGCGCACAGCCGCCGAAGAAACCCGTCACTTAGTCAATAGGAGTATTACTCATGAACAGAGGAAAGATCATACAGGTATCCGGCCCGGTGGTGGACTGTGCATTTCCCGAAGGGCAGCTTCCGAAGCTGCGGGAGGCACTGGTGGTCAGCGTGGGCGGAGAAAATCGATATATGGAGGTGGCCCAGCTGCTGGGACATTCCGAGGTGCGCTGCATCATTCTGGACCGTTCCGAGGGACTTGCCCGGGATATGGAGGTGAAGGCCACCGGTTCCGGGATTCGTGTCCCCGTGGGACAGGCCACCATCGGACGGATGTTCAACGTTCTTGGACAGCCCATTGACGGCGGAAAGCCCATTTCCAAGAAGGAAACCCGCTGGGAGATCCACCGGAAGGCGCCTTCTTTCGAGGTGCAGAGTACGTCGGCGGAGATCCTGGAAACGGGGATCAAGGTGGTGGATCTGCTGGAGCCCTATCTGAAGGGCGGCAAGATCGGACTCTTCGGCGGTGCGGGGGTAGGTAAGACCGTGCTGATCCAGGAGCTGATCCACAATGTTGCCATGGAGCACGGCGGTTATTCCATCTTCACCGGCGTAGGTGAGCGGAGCCGTGAAGGAAATGATCTGTGGAACGAAATGAAGGAGAGCGGGACTATCGAGAAGACCGCTATGGTCTTCGGACAGATGAACGAGTCTCCCGGCGTCCGCATGCGGGTGGCCCTGACGGGGCTTACCATGGCGGAATATTTCCGGGATATGGAAAACCGGGATGTGCTGCTCTTTATCGATAATATCTTCCGTTTTGTACAGGCGGGGTCGGAGGTTTCCACGCTGTTGGGCCGTATGCCTTCAGCCGTGGGTTATCAGCCTACGCTGGCCGGGGAAATGGGTCAGCTGCAGGAGCGGATCACCTCCACCGGAAGCGGTTCTGTTACTTCGGTCCAGGCGGTTTACGTGCCTGCGGACGATCTGACAGACCCGGCGCCGGCCACCACATTTTCCCATCTGGATGCGACCACGGTGCTTTCCCGTAAGATCGCGGAGCAGGGGATCTATCCCGCCGTGGATCCGCTGGAATCCACCTCCCGGATCCTGGAGGCGGAGATCGTGGGCGAGAAGCATTACCGCGTAGCAAGACAGGTACAGGAGTATCTGCAGAAATACAATGAGTTGCAGGATATCATCGCCATCCTGGGTATGGAGGAGCTGTCCGACCAGGATAAGAAGGTGGTGAACCGGGCCAGAAAGATCACCCGGTTCCTGTCCCAGCCCATGTTCGTGGCAGAGAAATTTACGGGGATCTCCGGCGTGTACGTGCCTGTGGCAGAGACGGTCCGCGGCTTCGGCGAGATCCTGGACGGAAAGTACGATGACCTTCCGGAGGCTGCATTCTTCAATGTGGGAACCATTGAGGATGCGGTGAAGAAGGCGGAGACACTGTAACGCTCTGTCATTATATTTTGTCTGTCATTCTATTTTGTCTGTCATTATATTTTGTCTGTCATTCTGAGCGTAGCGAAGAATCTTATGGTCCGTCGTCAGGAGGTGATAGTATTGGTACAGAACATATTTAACGCCAGGATCTACGAGGCGGACAGCCCCTTCTACGAGGGACCGCTGGTTTCGCTGATGGTCCCCACCATTGACGGGATGTACGGGATCCAGGCCCGGCACCGGAATCTGGTCATCGCCGTTGTACCGGGGATCATGAAGTATCGTCTGCCGGATAAGGATGAGCTGTTTACGGCTTCCGTGTCCGAGGGCATGGTCCGGATCGAGGACGGGGATGTGCTGATGCTGGTGAATACGGCGGAACGACCGGAGGAGATCGACGCAGAGAGAGCCAAAGCAAGAGCCGAGGAGGCCAGAGAGATCATGCTGCAGAAGCGGAGTCTTCAGGAATACTACTCCGCAGAGGCGACGCTCCGGCGCGCCATGGTCCGGCTGAGGGCGAGCCGGGACCAGAGTTTGAACTAATCTGTCACTCAGTCAGAGGGATTCTTCGCCTTCGGCTCAGAATGACAATTGCTACGAGGAGGACTTGAATATGAGAAAAATGAAAACAAAGATCGCAGGACTGCTGGTTGTCTGCATACTGGGCGGGAGTCTTATGGTATCCGGTAATGCAGACGCTGCTTCCGCCGGGTGGCAGAAGAATTCCAAGGGCTGGTGGTATGTAAATGCCGACGGAACTTATCCGAAGAACGAATGGAAGAAGATCGACGGAGCCTGGTACTTCTTTGATGCTGCCGGTTTTATGGTGACCGGCTGGAAGAAGGGCGGAAGCTCCTGGTATTATTTCAATACCAACGGCATGATGCAGACCGGCTGGAAGAAGATCGGAACCGTCTGGTATTATTTCAATGCCAGCGGCGTGATGCAGACCGGGTGGAAGAAGATCGGAAATGCATGGTATTACCTGGGAACCAACGGGATCATGCAGACCGGCTGGAAGAAGATCGGTGCCGCATGGTATTTCTTCAATGCCAATGGTGCCATGCAGACCGGCTGGAAGCTGATCCAGGGGAAATGGTATTTCTTCAATGCGAACGGTGCGATGCACACCGGCTGGAAGAAGGTCTCCGGCGTACAGTACTACTTTGACGCATCCGGCGCCATGGTGACCGGAAGACAGATCATCGGGGATGTGCTGTATTTCTTTGAGAATAACGGGGCGCTGGATCCGAAAGCCTATGATTTCTCTGAGGCCAGGGTGGGAGATCAGATCCGGTTCGGAACCTATGAACAGGATAATGATCTGACCAACGGCGCGGAACGGATCCTCTGGAACGTGCTGGATGAACAGGATGGAAAGCTTCTTCTGGTCAGTGACGCCGTTCTGGACTGCAGGAAATTCCAGGAGGAAGAAACGGACGTCACCTGGGGGAGCTGTGACCTTCGGGCCTGGCTTAACGGGGAGTTCATAAATACGGCCTTCAGTGATTCAGAGCAGATGATGATCCCGCTGGTAACGTTGGAAAATACAGGGAATGAGGATTGGGAGACCGAGGGCTCAGAGCCCACGGAGGATCAGGTATTTGCCCTTTCTCTTCAGGATGTGATGGAGTATTACGAGACAGAGGAATACACGTACGAATATCCACTGTCCCAGGACTTTACCACCTATGAGGGAAGCAAGGGCAGGGCGGCTACACCGACGGCCTATGCCATAGCTCAGGGCGTTCAGGTACTCAGCTCCAGTGAGTGGTACGGCGGAAACTGCGAATACTGGCTCCGGACCATCGGTGCAAATCAGCAGTTCTATACCTATGTAGACGGATTCGGTCTGTACTATACCGGTGGTAACTGCGTGGATAATATCGGCGTAGGCGTCCGTCCGGCCATCTGGGTGGATAAGACAAATTAGAGTTCACAACGACTTAAACGGCTGCGGGATTCGTTCTGCAGCCGTTTTCTATTGATGGGGGAAGAGCAGCGTTTTTTACCCAGGGACAGAATAATTAACACATTGGCTATTTACCAACTCGTGGTTGATATTTGTAAATTCCCGAAGCTTTTCTGCCCCGGTCCTTTAATGGCACTAGCCTAATGCCTCTACCTGATCTAATTCAGGCTACATATTTTTAGTGAATATCGAAA
>ODAJ012126312.1_pt1 | contig 12221 bp, 13 predicted proteins | sample 1539241 | NCBI WGS metagenome assembly ODAJ01 (sample SAMN02144231, study PRJEB22623) | gut metagenome | biome: sheep rumen | host: Ovis aries | place: New Zealand | reverse complement strand
GTGAGAAACTTCCAAAGTCAGCAAGAGAGTGTGGCGGTTCGCGCATATAGCGTGGACAGGTTACTACCTCTGCTGACAAAAGTAATTCTCACGACCTCCGATTTTTAAGAAGTGGTTTATCAGTGCCACGCTTCATAACAACCAAAAGTCCAATGGCATTGAGGGACACTTTTTTAATGATATGACATTCCCTACAAAAGAAGAATTTACTACTGTAAGTCGGTCTATTACTCCAGTTTCCCCTCTGTTGCAGACAGCAATATCGTACAAAAGTAGTATCCAAAGAGAGATTATTCCCTTGCTGACAACAGACCAAATGATGGATGTTAAATATTCTCGAAAAAATGAGGATGTGGTTAGAATGCTTATTCATCTTGGCTATCGAAAGTTTTCTGCTAATCCCAGCACAGAGAATTTATATTGTGCATCAATTGCTGTTGCAACGATAATTAAAGAATATGAATGGGGGATAGAATATCTAATAGGTGATGGTTTGTATAAACTTGCAAAGAGAGTTTACGATAACTATTAAACAATGTACCGCAATACATCGACAATATATCGTCTTGTAGAAGCCCTCAACGATTGTCATTATATTCGTAACCAGTCCGAATTAGTCACAAAAGACCAATTACACAGAGTTTACGAATATCTTGACGATGTTGCTATTGATTTGTTCTTCCAGAATGTAAAACTTAAACCACTGGTCGTGACTAAAGAAGATGTATATAGACGATTCACTCCAGTTGGTGCAATAAAGAACGATGAGAACTTAACCCTAGATTTAAGCAATACTTTTGACAGAGCGACATTCATTGAGTGTTTTTTGCATGCAATCAATAATAACAGGTCTGCTGAACTGAAGAATAGCTTTCTTGCCAGTTTTATGATGTATGAGAAAGTATATTGTGGAGGGTGTTCTTTTTTAACAGGGTGTCATCTTCCCTTATATGGGACGTTATTCCCCGTATATGAATTTGACAAGCAGTGCGACTTTTTTAATTTAAACAAGATTACGCAATTGTGTGTTTGTAAAGATTATTATGCCCAAGAAAAGAAACTTGTCGACATCCCGTCGTTTATATACTATGATATTCCTAAAAGATATGAGGAATTCATGTATGAGTATATAAAATGTAAGGATGATGTTGCATTTGGAAATTATACGTGGGAAGAAGCAATTTTCGTGTATTGCCTACTTGTTGAAAAATTGAATTTCACCTATGAAGACAATCTTACAGGTGTAGTAACATTAACGCTATTTGATGATTATTGTCAAAACATAAACAAAAGCAATTGGTATAAAAAGTTTTTCGAGTTTGAGTGGGATTTAGATGATATACTTGATCCTGAAAAAGATTTGTCAATTAGTGATTTGTTTCTACGTTTTACGAACTTAGAGCGTACAAAGGCCTTTAACTATCATATTGATGACAGAGCCCCAGAGCTTATGACACTAAGATTATTTGATGGGAAAGAGGTGAAGCACCTAAGAGAGAATAACCCAATCCCTCTACCATTTAATAACTATAAAAGAGATTTTCTATGATTAAATCTGATTTCGAAAAAGAAATTGAAACAGCATTTGAGCTGGCTTATACTCCAGTGATGTTAGTTAAACAGCGTCTAAACGGGCAAGATTTCCTTGAAACTGCAGTTCCATTATTAGACCAAATCCGAAATCAATTCGGCGATAACAGCGAAAAAGTCAAAATAGCTGCGCGTACAATGGTCTTGGCTTTTAATGACAAACTGAATCCTCAAATGTCGACAGATGATTTGGATGGGATGATAAGAATGCTTGTTAATAATGGGCCTTTAGTTAGGATGTTTGGGAGACGTAACGGATAATCATATACAGAATGAGCCAAGATTAATTAGAATTTGAATTGGTACACTAACAAAGAGTCGTGCTTAGATTATATGTAGAAGGATAGCTCCAATCTAAGGAAGATGATACTTCCACTATCCTTCGCTTTAAGTTTCGTAAATCTATAGTCTGCCTATCACGACTATTTGTAGCAACCATCGCTTAACAACGAACTCAAATATGAGTTTAAACTGTTGGGAGCTTCGGAGAAAGTGAGGAAATAGAAAGACTTCTATATTAGATCCGAAACATTGAACTCCTAAAATCGGTGCTGGTAATTGACGGAATACCTATTCGTTGTATAGGGGGCGGTTCGATTCTGCAATAATCTTCTGGAGGCTGCCGCAGAATCGCCAATGTCAGCCTCCACATAGTTAAATTGTATCCTCAAGCAAACGGCTTTGCTTCTTGTAATTTCCACCGCCGTAGGATTTATGGAGCAATTGCTTCAATTTGTTTTCTTTTGATGCTGATATTCTTGGGATGCTGACTTTTGATAAGACGATACGCGCATTCAACTTCTTAACCTTCTTGTTTGGCCGTTTCAGGAGAATGTCTATTGTGTTATTGATTTGGTCTAATGCATGATTCAAGTCCGCGCCTTTTAATTCAATAAGGAACAACCAATCATTTTCAGTGTAAATGCCATTGTCGCATTTCAACACATTTTCGTCGTTGATAAGACCACCATCTATTCTATAAACGACAAGCTCTTTCCCAGATTTGTTGTGCAGTTTATATGTTCGGTTCTCGCCTGGTTCATGCAATGAAACCTCCTTACTACAATCATGACGTAGGATGTAACCGTTATCATGGTATGCCTGAAAGAACGGCCTTTCCTTCTGTTCTTTAATCTTCTGTGCCATCGCTGTCGTCAAGTTGCAAAAGTTGGTCGTACTGTTGATTTATCACATTGGAAATGCTATCAATAAGTTCCGCTTTGATTTCTCCCAAATCCGCATCTATAATGTCAGAGGCTTCACCGTCTTGCAGTATATATGCAGATACTTTCTCCAATGGGAGCCAAAGTTCTTTTTGAATGATTGAACTGGCTAGTTCGGGATGCTGTGCACCGACTTTGGCTGCGTAAATCAGATTATTTATGACAGTTAATGTATAGGGACTGTGAGTTGTCAATATTAGATGACCAGAAGGAGCACAGTTAAGCATTAGTACAAGTAACTGAATCGTGGACATCTGGGCTTCGGGGAACAGGTGTGCTTCAGGCTCCTCAACGATACGAAGTAACTTGTTTCCTTGGTATATTGACAAGAAAGCGTCTTGCAGAATACGTATTGATTCCTGTTGTCCTGATGATGCATTCTTCAAATACACGTAGCCTTGTCCGGGATGAACGATACGCTCTCCAAACTCTGAATTAGAATATTGGCCACGGAGAACCTCGCGGATAAGTTTGTATGCCAATTTCAATCGAGGTTTCAATCGTCCATTTGCATGGGTTATCATTCCTTCAAAATTACCAAGATTAATAAAAGCCTGACGCATTTTTACAACGCGCTGCATAAAACTAAGCATCAATGTCTCGTCAATAGTCTGTTCCTTTGTCTCAAATGCTCGATGCCCTTGTTCCTCAATGCTCTTCTGTATGCTTTGCTGGAGCATATTCTCAAAAGTCTCGCTATAGCCTATGGTCGCATTACGACCAGCAAGAATGAACAAAGAATCATTGTGTTCATTGCAAAAAAGCGCATTTATCTTATCCGCTAATTGATGGAGGTAATTCAAGTGGCGCTCGTCCAAAGCTACTTTCTTAGCGACATTATCCATATTCGCTAAATCAGTCTTGAGTTGAAGTAGCATTTTTTTATAGCCTCGCAGTTCTTGAAAATCCTTCTTTGTGAAAAAAGTATCAGAAAAATGCGCATTTATTTTCTTCTTTGCAGTAAGAGACAAAGTCAAATAACGATTATCATCATAATGATATACAATTTCAAAATCAGGCAAATGGTATGTGGAGCCAAAGAAATCATAGAATTTTTCACGAATTGGAATAATCAAGTCTTGCGCCATTTCAACCCCTTCCCCGCTTGACTGATAATAGCGAGAAAAGAATTCGGCAGATAAAGATTGAAAAAAGTATATTAATTTAGCAACCGTACTTTTGCCGCTTGCTTGCTGACCTATTAGTATAAGAGCAGGGCGAATTTCGATAGAAGCTCTTCTAACAGGACCAAAGTTCGTTATTTCTAATCTTTGTGACATGCTTATTTCTATTTTTGCTGCAAAATTAATTCTTTTTTCTCAATTATTAATGTAATTCCTCAAAAAACACTCTAAAATTTGCACAATTCGGATATTCTGTGTACCTTTGCACCAAACAAAGAGCCATTGAAACAGGCTGGTGGCTCTGAGTCGGGAGATCTTTGATAAGCAAATCACGGCAGAATGAGGAAATGAGAACAGTTGCCAGTTCGTAACCCATTTTTTCTCTATCCTCGGAAATGCCTTTATTTACAAAAGGTTTGCGTTTTTATCCAAAGTTAAGAAATAATTCTTAATAATCCATTGCCTCTGCCCGTTTTAACGTTTTCTAAGGGAAATGTCATGCAGCCGCAAAAGAAACAATTTCTGCGCTAAATATGTTTTTTTTTTTTATTCTACGTGATTTCAAGTGTCACTGTCACGTCTAATTTGCTGTGTGACAGTGCGTTTAGTGTGACACTTGTTTTTGGAGATTTACAAATCAAAAAAGTTGTTAAATAGGTTGGGCCTTGTACCCTTTTAATCTGGGAAGATGTGCTGTAACTACCTCTCTTTTTAGGCTTTCGTGGGTTTTGTTGCAACTGTCGCAGATATTTTTGACGGCCATCAAAAATATCTGCGACGGTCATAGGAGGATGCAGGAAAATGCATATAGCAGGTGTTGATTGTAGGAAAATACATATAGCAGGTGTTGATTGCAGGCTTTGGGGGGAGCAGTGTCGGTGACATGTTAATCATCGCCACGAAAAATAGGTGTCACACTTATTGTGCAGTATATCAGTAACTTGCACGTGAGTGTGACACCGTTTTTAGCGTTTCTTGTGATGGAATGTGTCTATTCTTTGGCTGGTGCCTGCTTCAGCTGCTCCAGTGCTCTGCACAACTGGTCGGGACAGGAGGTGCTCTTGGCACCACAGCGGATGCCGTTCAGGCGGGGGATGACATCGTCTATACGCTGGCCTCTCACCAGTTGACTGATACCTTGCAGGTTGCCATTGCATCCACCCAGAAAGAACACCTGCAGGATGACATCGTTCTCGTCGGCTGTTACGTCAATGAGTTGCGAGCATGTTCCGTGCGTCTGGTACTGTACATGTTTTGTCTTCATATCACTTTGCGTTTGTTGATTCTGCTGCAAAATTACGAATTTTTATCGAATCAGCAAGCACTTGCGACATCAATCTTTGCGTAATAGTGATGTGTTTTTGAAAAAAAGTTGTATCTTTGCAGCATCAATGATTGCTGACGAGCTGAAATATCGTGTACGCGGTGCTTTCGGCTATGAGCCGACAAGGGAGCAGCAGGAGGCCATAGATGTCTTTGCGACATTTATGGCTGACAGTCGTATGATGCCTGTGATGGTGATGCGAGGTTCGGCAGGTACCGGTAAGACGACGCTGGCGGCAGCCATTGTCCGCGCTTTGCGGTCGTTAGAACAGCAGCAGGTGCTGCTGGCACCTACGGGACGTGCCGCCAAGGTGTTCTCGCTGTATGCAGGCAGTGCGGCCTATACCATCCACCGCCGCATCTACAGACAGAAGTCCTTGGAGGGCGGCTTCGAACTGGGCTATAACAATGCCAAGGACACGCTGTTCATCGTCGACGAGGCCTCGATGGTTAGTCTCAATGGCGAGGGCCGTAGTCTGTTGGACGACCTGATTAGCTTTGTGTATAATGGCCGTAACTGTCGGATGATGCTCATCGGAGACCAGGCACAGCTGCCACCTGTCGGCGAGGAGGAGAGCCCGGCACTGATGGCTCCCGTGCTGCGCAGCTATGGATTGCACGTCTATGAGTGTACGCTCAACGAAGTGCTGCGCCAGAGTCAGGAGAGTGGCATCCTGTGGAACGCTACAGAGGTCAGATGGCTGATGTATGATGGCAGATGTGAATTGCCTCAGGTTCATCTTCAGGGCTTTACGGACATCCATGTAGTGCCTGGCGATGAACTGATAGAGACGCTGGCCAGCAGTTATTCGAAGGTTGGACTCGATGAGACGTTGGTTGTGACACGCTCTAACAAGCGTGCCAACATCTTCAATCAGGGCATTCGTAATCAGATATTGGGACGCGAGGAGGAGTTGACCACTGGCGACCAGCTGATGGTGGTGAAGAATAACTATTATTGGCCTTTAGCAGAAAGCAGACAGCAATTAGCTAATAGCCCTCGCAACGCCACACTCTCGCAGAGAGAACAGCCCATGGAGTTCATTGCCAACGGCGACATGTGTGTGGTGCGCAGAGTACGGAATGTCCACGAGCAGTATGGCTTCCGCTTTGCTGAGGTCACCGTGACCTTTCCAGACTACGACGACTACGAGTTGACGGCCACCGTGCTGCTCGACACGCTGACCAGCGAGGCTCCCGCCCTGACACGCGACCAGCAGGAGACATTATATAATAAGGTGTTGGAAGACTATGCCGACATACCCCGCAAGTCAGACCGCATGAAGGCGCTGAAGGAGGACCGCTACTACAATGCCCTGCAGGTGAAATACGCCTATGCCGCCACCTGCCATAAAGCACAGGGAGGACAGTGGGCGCACATCTATGTGGACCAGGGCTACATGACTGACGACATGCTCAGCACCGACTACCTGCACTGGCTCTATACCGCCTTTACACGTGCCACTGAACAGCTCTACCTCATTAACTGGCCGAAAACACAAGTTCTCAGTTCTATATGATTCATCGTCGTACGATTTTGGCGAAAATACGAAATGGTATGTCAAGCCAAACACTTTGTTTTAGTGCTCATACAACTTGTTTGTGGCCTAAAACACTTTGTTTTGAGAATTAAACTGCAGCGCAAACAACTAAAAAAACGAGTGTTTTGTTTGGAGTTCTACTTTCTTATTTGTATCTTTGTGGGCGATGATTTATTTGAACGATGACATAGCACATTTCGACTGGCAGGCAGCCTTGCCGCTATTGTCGGAACAGCGTAGGAAGCAGTGTCTGAAGTTCCGCCACGAGCTGGGACGCCAGACGTGTGCTGCCGCCTATCTGCTGCTGTGCGAGGCGCTGCGCAAGGAGTATGGCATCACGGAGAAGCCCGTCTTCGAATATGGTGAACACGGCAAGCCCGCCATCAGCGGACACCCCGACATCCACTTCAATATGAGTCACTGTCGGGAGGCTGCCATCTGTGTGGTCAGCGACCATCCCGTAGGCGTCGATATTGAGAGCATCCACCGCTACAGCGAGTCGCTGGCACGCTATGTGATGAGCGACAAGGAGATGGAACAGATACTCCATGCCGAGAACCCCGCACTGGTGTTTACCCAGTTGTGGACCCGCAAGGAGGCTGCCGTCAAGCGCAGTGGCTACGGCATCAGCAACGACATGAAGCACGTACTTGAAGGTCTGCCCTTTGAGATAGAAACCGTGCTCGTACCAGAGAAAAACTATGTATATTCAATAACGCTTTAAAACAATAAGACTATGAATTTAGACGGAAGACGAGAAAGCTCGAATGTGGAAGACCGCCGTGGTATGAGTGGCGGCAAGAAGGCTGGTATGGGTGCTGGCATCCTGGGTGTACTCATTGCTATGGCTGTTGCCTACTTCTCTGGCGGCGACCCACTGTCGGCAGGTATGCAGGCCTTCCAGGAGAATGGCGGTCTGGGTTCGTTGACGGGTACCAATACGGAAGTCAGCGAAGACCAGCGCGAGTTTACGGAGGAAGAACAGGAACTGGCCCGCTTCTCTACCCAGATTCTGGCAGGTACGGAAGATGTGTGGAAGGACATCTTCGAAGAGAACGAGATGGAGTACGAAGTGCCTACTATGGTGCTCTATACTGGTGCCACACAAACCGCTTGCGGACAGGGCTCCGCCCAGATGGGCCCGTTCTACTGCTCGGGCGACCAGAAGTTGTATATCGACCTGTCGTTCTTTACGGAGATGAAGTCAAAGCTGGGTGCTGACGGCGACTTTGCCTATGCCTACGTCATTGCCCACGAGGTAGGTCATCATGTGGAATATCTGACGGGTATCCTGCAAGATGCTCACGAGAAGATGGCCAAGATGAACCAGACCGACGCCAACAAGATGTCGGTACGCCTGGAACTGTTGGCCGACTTTTATGCAGGTGTCTGGGCACACCACGACAACAAGATGTTCGGCTCCTTGGAGGATGGCGACATCGAGGAGGCCATCAACTGTGCTCAGGTCATCGGAGACGACTACCTGCAGAAGAAGGCCCGCGGCTATGCCGTTCCGGAATCGTTCAACCACGGCACCTCCAAGCAGCGCATGAAGTGGTTTAAGAAAGGTCTTGAGACAGGCGATGTCTCGCAGGGCAACACTTTCGAGTGTTCTGACTCAGAGCTTTGAACCTGACGTTAGGTAATAAAAAAAGGTCGCTTACGCGGCCTTTTTTGTTGATTTCTTACTGGTAGCCTTCTTGGTGTCGGCTTTCTTGATGAAGCGACCCTTCTCGTCGCGAGCGGGAGTAGTCTTCTTCTTTGCATCCTTGATGCTCTTCTCTGCAGCCTTCTTTTCGGTCTTTGCAGCCTTCTCAGCAGCTTTCTTTTCGGTCTTAGCCTTCTTTTCTACAGCCTTCTTCTCAGTGTCGGCCTTCTTGATGAAGCGTCCCTTCTCGTCGCGGGCAATAGTGGTAGTCTTCTTAGTCTCTGTAACCTTCTTCTTGGCTGTAGTTGCTTTCTTGGCAGCTGCAGCAGTGCCGTAGCAACGCTGACATTCGTGGCGTCCCATCTTCTTGGCCTCCGCCGTGCTGACGCTCTTGATGTCTTTGGAGTTCTGGAGATAGCTGCACGACTTGCTCTTGTGGTAAGCAACAGCATCGCTGCCATTAGATACATACACTGTCTGAGCCTGTGCTGTCACTGCCATGCAGATGATGGCTGTGAGGATGAATAAGATTTTTTTCATAGTCTTTGATTTTTTTTGATGTTATTAAAATAAGTTTGTTTCTGTTTCTTTGTTAGTATGCATGGTCGTCCTCCATCTCCTGCTTGTTGAGCTTCTTCTTGTCAATGGCACGCCAAGCATAGACGATGTATGCCAATACAAAAGGTACGAGCAGCGAGACATAGAACATGGTGCGCAGCGTGAACTCACTGCTGCACGAGTTGACCATGGTCAGCGACGACTGCAGGTCAGCGGTAGAGGGGTAGTAGGCCGTGTGGTTCCATGCCGAACAGAGCAGCAGGGCCAGTACGGTGAATACGGTGCCGATGCCAGCAGGCCAGATGCCACTGAAGGGGAATAGTGAAGCGTGCTGCGAGAACCATTTGCTGCCGCGGAGTATTTCTGTAGCAATGCCCCAGAGTACCAGTACGACACCTATTAATAGTAATATAAGGAGATACCACATATCGATGAGGTTATGGAAATACTTGTAGGGCTCCATATAGATGATGCCCTCGTCAGTATAGGCATAGCCATCCTTCAGCATGAGGTGTACGAGGTAGGCCACGAAGAGAATGAGGAAGGGAACAGCGGCACCAATCAGGCGCACAGATCCACGACTGCGTATGTCCTCATCGTCGACATTGTTGATGACATAGAGAATGCCTAAGACACGCGCCAGGAAGAATACGGCCAGTCCGAAGATGAGTACCCAGGGGTTGAGCAAGGCATCCAGACCATGGGAGGCGTTGGCCCAGTGGGAGATAATAGGTGTGAATGAGTCAGCATCTATCAGGTTCTCTTTGGCGATGATGAAGTTGCTGCCTTCAAAGAAGGTTGCAACGGCTCCGCCTAACAGCAGAGGACCAAGGATGCCGTTGAGCACCAGGAACCACTGGAACGTCTTGGGGCCAAGGAAGTTGCCGAGCTTGTTCTGGAACTCATAGCTGACAGCCTGCAAGACGAAGGTAAACAGAATGAGCATCCACAGCCAGTAGGCTCCGCCAAAACTGGTGGAGTAGAAGAGGGGATAGGAGGCGAAGAACGCTCCGCCAAAGGTAACCAGCGTGGTGAAGGTAAACTCCCACTTGCGTCCTGTGGAGTTGAGAATCAGTCGTTTACCCTCCTCTGTGTAGCCAAGAGAGCGGATGCAGGAGTTGGCGCCCTGCACAAACAGCAGGAATACCAGCAGTGCCCCCAGCAGTGCGACGACGAAGCACCAGTAATGTTGCAGAAAATCGTATGTCATGTTTTTAGAATTTAAAGGAGTTAGAGGGAGTTAGAAGAATATTCCGGGCCCTTCTTAATCTGTTTCAGCAGGATGTTAATCTCTACAGCCAGCATCAAGGTGAAGAGGAACAGGAAGAGGAAGAAAGTCAGTGCTACGGCACTGCCCTCAATATCGCTGACAGACACCCATGTGGGCAGCATGTCCTGGATGGTCCATGGCTGACGACCGAATTCTGCCACCAGCCAACCGCTCTCCGAGGCCATATAGGCTAAGGGAACGAGCAGAATTGGTATCCAGTAGTGCCATACGGGCAGTCCCGTCAGTTCGTGGCTGTCTGCTCTCGTCTCGGGAAGTATGCCGATGATAGTCAGCAGTCTGCGCGTAATGATAGACAGATAAGGTATCTTGAAACTGATAATAGTCATCAGGAGGAAGTAGAGAATGAACAGACACCCTAAGCCCACCATAATGCGGAACGCCCAGAAGTTCACCCATACAGGGGGTACCACGTCGTTGCGGTTCTTTACGTAGCCATAGCCGAAGTAAGGCATGTTCTCATTGAGTGTGGAGAGCAGTCCCTGGAGTGTCGCCTCGTCGGCACCATCCTTCTTCGCCTGGCGATAGTCTGCTAAGGTGGCAATGGCCAGTTTGCCGCGGATAATCTTCTCGTCGACGGATGGCTCTGTCTTGCCGTCAGGGGTGGTGTAGCCGTTCAATAAGTCGTTGATGCCAGGCACAAATCCCTGAGGATCGTTGGTAGCCATAATAGAAAGAAAGTAGGGCATCTCCACGCCGGGTACAAGGGTTAGTCCCTGTGCTTTGCCGCCATCTTCCAGAGCCTCCATAGCCGCCAACTTCATCGGTTGAACCTCGGCGACGCTCTGTGCTGAGTGGTGGCCTGTGAGTGCTGCGCCCAACGAGGCAACGAGTCCGACGACAACGGCTATCTTAATGCTTGCGGTTGCCAGTCTTATCTCTCTGTTCTTCATGAGATACCAGCAGGAAACGGCTACGACGAAGATGGCGCCGATAATCCAGGCAGAGATAACTGTATGGCAGAACTTGTCGATGGCAAAAGGCGACAGCGCCACGTCGAGGAAGCTAACCATCTCGTTGCGCATGGTGTCAGGGTTGAAAGCACAGCCGACAGGATATTGCATCCAGGCATTGGCCACGAGAATCCACCAGGCAGAGATCGTTGCACCGAGGCCTGTCAGCCATGTTGCGGCAAGATGGAACCCTGGCGAAACCTTCTTCCAGCCAAAGAACATCACAGCAACGAAGGTGGACTCCATAAAGAAGGCCACAATGCCCTCGATAGCCAGCGGAGCGCCAAAGATGTCGCCAACAAACCAAGAGTAGTTGGACCAGTTGGTGCCAAACTCAAACTCCAGAATGATGCCCGTGGCTACACCCATGGCGAAGTTGATGCCAAAAAGACGTTGCCAGAACTTTGCGGCATCGCGCCAGAAAGTGTCGACAGGCTTGTCGACAATTGCTCCTTTGGAGCGCTTGAGGGTGCGATACCAGCAGGTCTCGACAATACCCATCACTACGGCCAGTCCCAGTGTGAGTGGTACAAAGAGCCAGTGATAGATGGCAGTGAGCGCAAACTGTGCCCTTGCCCAGTCGATGGCACTGCTGTCAATGGTTAGAAATAAGTTATTCATAGCATATTGTTTTAGGATTTTTCTTTGAGGTTATCGTTTCAGTATCTCGGTGGCAACAAAGTCCGATTCCTGGCCTTCGTCAGCATGTGTGCTGATGTAGTCGGGAAAAAAGAACACCTTCAGAATGGCAAAGATAATGAATAGCTTGATGAGAATAATGGTCCACAGCGTGCGTCCTAACGTCATCTGGCGGAAACCATCCCTATAGAGGCTATAAACACTATAAAGCCATCCTTTTTTGTTCATTGCCATACGCTATTTATCGTTAATAATGTTGCAAATATAGTAAATAATTTCAAAACTGCAAATTTTTCTTTGGTATTTCGTGGAAAAAGTTTAACTTTGCAGCGTG
>ODAJ014764318.1_pt1 | contig 12228 bp, 4 predicted proteins | sample 1539241 | NCBI WGS metagenome assembly ODAJ01 (sample SAMN02144231, study PRJEB22623) | gut metagenome | biome: sheep rumen | host: Ovis aries | place: New Zealand | reverse complement strand
TTCCCTAAGTCACCATACTTGTCATTAAGAATTGAAGACGGATTTGCAAATGAATAATACTGAAGCATCCATTTCCCGCATAATGCCTTTATAACAGGGCTGGTTTCAGAATCACACACATTACATACAATGCCAAACTTCTTATTGTATGCCGCATATTCCAAAACAAATGCGATTTGAATACCGTTCTCAAGAACGACATTTGCTTTATTCAACACCTCAAATACGGAGTCTGCCCTACCTTCATCTACTTCTGAGCCAAATAAGCTGTTTGTAAAAGATAATACAGGAACTAGCTCTTCAATTCGCTCCTTCAGCGTATCCACAAGTTTTGCCATATTGTCTTCATTTGGCAAGAGCTTTGATAAGGGGAATGATTTTCCATTCACCTCTATCGTATGCTCTAATTTAATGCTTGACAAGGCTGTCGTGGTAACGCCACATGTGATATGAATGATGTTGCGTAAAGTTTCAAACAACTCTGCTTCAGGCTTTTCAATAGAACTTGCTAGAAGTAATGTTTGTACGTTAATATCACTATTCTCTTTGCAGCTATTTTCATTGAGATTTATTGCCGACAAGTGAGAAATATATAATGACTTTACTTTACTTATCGAATCTTTATAGACAGGAAGGAGGACTTGTTCGTGCTCTTTGACATCTCCGATAACTTCAAGAATCCTAATCAAAAGGGCGTCGTCTGTTACTATACCTCTCAATTTGGAATACTTTGCGAATTCGTCAGGCAGCAAATATATGCTACTGCATTTATCGTTGATAAAGTCTTTCAACACTATACTGCTGGTATATGCAACCACAGATCCTTTTGGTAGGGCTTTAAAGGCAAAATCGCTTTCTTTCGCTTCTATTGTAAAGTTAGTAAAGAGTGTTTCGTCATTTGATGAACAATACTGAAGAAGGTCAATCACCTGTTCTTGGCTTAAAATCACATCCGAAAGAATAGTAAGATCCTCTATTTTTTGACTCTTACATTCGAATGGTACTTGCTTTACAGCTTTTGAAACCTTTACAGATGGTACACTTTTCCCAGTCAACAATTCTATTATCTTCGTAGCATCATCATTCTTTGAGAGTTTTTCGTTCAAGATAACTTCCGAAAGAAAATGCATCTGCCCTTTAGAGAACACAAATCTTTTTTCAGCAACAGGGAATGCTTGTATCTCTTTTACTTGTTCGTGTTCTGCAACGGTGTATGTCGTCGATGCTAGTTTATACAAAGAACATGCTTTTTCTTCACTTTCTCCAACTTCTGCAACCAAGGTATCCCATTTCCCTAAAATAATACCTTCGTACTGATCTTTCTCTTTCATCAAATAACGATCGATGACACGAGAGCCTTTGCTATACTCATCTTCGCTAATAACAAATTGACCTGTGATATTATTATAGAGGGAACTATCAATATGAGTCAATTGGCATAGTTGGACATTGTTGCCCTGTTGATTACAGAAAATGCTCCAATCTGTCAGACTGTCATGATCAATATTCCTCTTAGGAGTTGTAAAATGACTGAACAGTTGATATTTCTCCGAAGCAGAAAGAGGACAATCTCTATTTGATGAAAGGCTCTTTATAATGTTAAACACATGAATAGAATAACCAATCATAGCTTCTTCGACTTTGGCGTGGAAAGGATGCTGAGTTTCTTCTTCATCAGTCATACTTATGCCAAGTTTCTCAACTATATCTTCAATTCCTGCAATAACATTTGATCTTAATATGACCTTATCGGACTTTAGCAATTTCTTAAAACTCATAAGTCTGTCCATGCATGTATATGCAGGAATATCCTCTATATAATCATTGAGGTTTTTCTTGTTACCTGGCATGTTGGCTATGTGAGCTAATACAAGAGCCCTTGTGCCAGCTGGAAGACTAATCCAAAAACGTAGTAACCTAAATCTATTATTAGGCTCTAGTATCTTTTCAATCAGTTCACCCGTCTGGACGTGTTCTATTTCCGTAAAAATTGTTCTGTTATTAAGTGGAGAGATATTGATGTTGTTATGGAGCATCCTTTTCTCTGTGCCTATAAAGCTACAATATGCATCAGCACCTATTAAGTCTGCAAAACCGGACTCGTCAATGACAATATCTTTTTGAGTTACGATGTCCCCTCTGTCATTTAGGATAAACGCTGTTTCTGTGAGTGCTTCTTTATATCCACGGTTAAACTGGGAAGCCAACCTATCTATCTTACCTTCTTCTAATTCTTCAATAAAAAAAGATTGTGGCAACAAAGAAAGATAATTTGAATGAGTAGCATTTGCAATTGTTGCTATCCATGAAACTATGTTTTTCCCAATGTTGTAAAATAGATATTCGTTCCAAACGCTAACACGTTTTGCTTCTTGTCTATTTGACGATAACTCGAAATCTGCATTAATAAAGAATGGAAATAGGTATCGCCTGTCCTCCATTGGCAGATATGCGTATAAAGATGGAGTTTTGTCTGGGATACATATCGAATGACCATTCTCGTCCAGCATAATGGCATACGAAATGGTTGTTGTATCAGCTGCTATGATTCTTTCTGGAATGGATGTAATAGGTACAGGTAGAGTATCGACCATTTGGTACATATACCATTTCTCACGTCCTGCTATTTCCTTGCATTCTTTTTTAATTGGAATATTGCATGCTTCAAAAGACTCATTGGTTACATCAATCTCGTTTCCTTCTCGCACGATGTATGAAACTTCTTTTTCATCTTTCTCAAAAGAATTCTTTAGTGTAGTAGTATTCGAATCCAAATCTATTTGTTTTGCAATACTAATAACATTCCACTTCTTCTTCTCATCCTCATCATCTACAGGTTCTTCTAACTGAATCCGTCGTGTATTCCTCAAGAATAGCATAAAACGTGGATTCTCTATAATACCCTTAATAATGTCTCTATATTTTTCAGCTGTGACACCCATATTGAGTGCAATGGCAACATTGCAGTGCCTGGTGAATGAAGTCCTTTGGAGTTCTTGAGGACACTCATCTACCCAAAAAGGCAAAAGTTGCCATGGGAGATGTTCTACACCTTCATATTCTTTCTCATATTCTGAATTTTCTTCAAAGAAGACCTTTAACTGGTCATCTGTGTATAGTGGGTTTACATACTGGTAGAATTTTCTAAAGTTTTCAGTTTTAAACAGGTCTGCAGTTTTATCAAAAACGAAAAAGAATCCTCCTGTCTTAATATATACTTTGTCTGAATCTGTAAATACGCTTTTAAAACCTATTCCCTTATAACCTGTTTTTTTGCGGTCAAGTCGTTTGGTACTATTGGCCGTTGACACGATTGATCGAAAGTCTTGACGAGAGAATGAAAGGCCATCATGTGTAAAAATCAGGTAATCACCCTTTATTTGGACCATCACCTTTACACCTTTTTGAGACGAAGCATCATCTGCATTTTGGAGCAATTCATAAAACATCCGGTCTCTATCAGTATACATGTCCGCACCAATTTCCTTAAGATAACTGGCAGATTCTCTATTAGATTTTGGTGTTTTGTTCTCCTTAAAACTTTTTTCTACTAATTCTTTATAAGGATTAGCAACAGGTAATGCTCCACCCTCCAACTCTGCCAAAAACATATAAGGCCTATGCTCTTTTCTTCGTTTGTCAGCGGATGCTACTGTTAACCTAAACTTGTAATATTTTTCATTTTCAAGACCATAAGCATATTTGGGGGAAATTAGTGCGGTGATATTTACACCAGTATATTTGTCAACTAGTTGTGCATAGTTGTCCTTGGGGTCGATGGAGATGATATTGTTTGCAAACGCTGCAATTATCTCAACGTCATCATTATCGGGGGTATTTCTTGAAACAATGGAAGTTCTAGCGATAAATGTAGTGCCGGTTATACCTATAGTACCTAACAAGTCTTCTGTTTCCAAATCAAATAGGCTTTGTGGATATAATTCTTCCTGTTGCCACTTTAAATCAAAATACAATCGTCGGTTGTCGTCATATAGGTATCTTACTTTTAATTCTTCGCCCAAAAAGACAATGTCCGCAGCACTTTGAACTTTTTCCCATGCAAGATCTTCGTTCTTTATATAGCCGTAGAATGTACCCCAATCTTCCTTAAAACTTAATGTAACAAGATTTCTTTCTAGATAAACAACCTTTCCATACATCTCTGTTTGATTAGGGATAATATTTTTATCTACAAGATTCTTTAATTTAAGCCACCTTTTATCTAGCAGTTTATTTATACTTACATACACACTTGCCTTATTATAATCAAAATCACAGATGGTTGCATCTATATTGTCCCCAATCTTACAGCGGTAAAGAGCTGGAATTTCGGTAGCTGGCAAAAAAGCATATACGTTATCAGGAAGTTCTAAGAGAAATCCATTTTTTAGTTTCTTAATTACAGATCCCGTAATGTCATCATCAAAACTATAATTTTCAAGCGCCTGCAATCGTTTTGCAAAAAGTGCAGCTTCTTGCTCTTTCTTAGCTTCATTTTTTGCGATTTTCTGGAAGAGCTTTGCACTTAATAAAAGAATTGATTTCTCGATGTCAATCTTTAAAACTGCCACCTCGATATTCTGACCAACAACATATTCACAGTCTGTAAGAGATTCTTTTATTGGTAAAAAGCCTATGATACCCAAAATATCAACATACAATCCTTTCTCAGAAATATGCCTTACGATTCCGAAAAGTTTCTGTCCTTTCTCCAAGTTCTGGATAATTCTTTTGCGTTCAAATAATTTCGATACATAATCTTTATGAGACACAATTACACTATCCCCAGTAATTCGCTGTACCATAACTTTAACATTTCTTCCAACAACGGATTCGTAGTCATCGATATCCTTATATAGTTGACTGCCAGGAAGGAATACTTCTATATCATTTATTGAACAAATCCACCCCCCCTTTTTGGTTCGCAAAATTCTTACAGCAAAAGATTGTTGAATAATTGTCGATAGAGCAAAATTGATATTAGGCATAGCAAGAAATCAAGATTTGTTATCTTTTACAACTTTGAATAATGTGTCAAGAATCAACTTAAAGCGTTTAAGCATCTCGGTTTGGAACCGATAATACTCCTGTGATGATGATAACTCATCTGCACTTCCCATAATTTCAACAAATAAATCTGCACGTGAATACTGCCCGCTATGTCTCTCGAAAAAATCTATCTCGTGCGCACCACCTAATGAATGGCGAGCTATATCAACGCACTTGCCGAATTTACTATGCAAAAAACCGCCAAATTCATCCTTTGATTCTTTTAATCTTTCGTAGTAGTAACGATAAAGAGCAGAAGTAAAATCTGACAATTGTTCTTTAGTATAGCATGGAGTACGCAAATCGTATTCAAGAGAAGATAAATCCATAACAGGAGGAAATACAGGCTTCTTTCTATAGTTAATCCTCTGTTTGTTAATCAACTCTATCTGATCTGAAATGGTTTTCATGAGCGTATAGGTTTCTTGGGGTATTTGGCTTTTTCCTTTTTGATCTGCCAACTCACCCAAAAGAAAATCTTTTAGAAATCCAATTGATATACAATAGGCATCTTTACTGTTTATGCAAATAATTCCTCTTTTCTTCAGACCGTTAAGTGAATTTGAAACTGGCATTTTTTTAGGAGAAATAGCAAGTTCTTTCAGAATCTTATAATCACCGCTATTCAATGCCTTATTAGACAATTCTTGAAAATATCCCTGACAGATAGTGTAGTCTGGAAGCGTGCCGTTTCTTAAAATATAAGAACCAATAACATTTTTTCCATAGAAAGGTACTCCTCCCGACTTTTCAAATGCAAAATCAGCTTTGGATTTTAGTAAAGAAGCGATCTTTTCATCTCCTATCAAACTACATTCATGTAGCCACATCTCTCGAAAGGACTCTAATGATATGGGGGTAACATATTCTTCACCATTTATGGTGTTCGCTTCACCAGATCCTGGGACTTCACTTATCAATTGATCCCATGGAGTAGAGCCTGTTAGCCAAAAACAAAATGGCCTCGCACCATTAGGCAATGTGTCACTACTCATGGTTCTCATTTTCATAAAACCAGACGTTGTGTCTAAGGCATATTTGAATAGGTATTCATATTCATCTATCATAAAGAGAATGGTCTTATCCATTAATTCAGACAACCAATAAATTAGTTTCTGAAAAAGTGATTGAATTCTTGAACTTGATAATTCCTCTAATTGCTCAGATATTTCAGACCAATCATCACAGGGTGTGATATAAACACTTCCAAATCTCTCAGATTCTGTAAAAATGCCGTCTTTATATAGTGATTCAACTAGAATTCCAATCATAAATCTATAAACGGCGGCAGTGCCTTTGACATCTGATGATTTTACATCTATGTATACTGGATACACAGCAATATCGCATTGCTGCTTTAATAAAGAGCACGTTGACTTCAGTACGCATGTCTTTCCAAAACGACGTGCACCTATGATGTTCGTGTTTTGCTTTAATTTTGCAGCAACAATTAAGTTATCTAACAATTTTTCTCTCCCAAAAAGATTTTGGGGATCTGTTATATCACAAACTTGGAAGGGTATTGTGTTCATAATAATAAAAACAATATGGTTTTACATTATAGTGTCAATTTCAAGATCAATGTCAGGATGATGTACACTCCACCATCTTCTAAAAAGGTCTACTGTTAATGAATAAACTGGCAGTTCTTCATCCTTGTCATCTATTAAAACTCTTTTCTTTCTTAAAAGTTCTATAGAATCCGCTAATTTGGGTCTAAAAGCGGTAATGTTCTTAGTGGCCCATAACTCTTGTAATTCCATCATGCTCACACCTCTAGGTTTTTCGATGTTATCACGATTAAAATAGACGACACTAGAAATCAAAACATTTACTTCTTTAGGGTCGGCTGGGCTAAACATATTGTTTTGGAATACATTTTCCGGCAGGGATTTTACCAAAGACGAATCATTTGTTTCTTTTTCTCCTGTTAAGACTTTTATTACAGCCTCTAACTCTGGGTATCCAATGATCGCACGTTTGTTTTCAACTGCATAGAATCCACAATATTTGCATATCATCTGAACAAAATAAGGCACATCACCAGACAATCTATGTATATGATTAATTGCTTCTTGAGTAAATTGAAGTTTGTCGCCAAGAACCTGAATCAGTTCTTCTGCAGAAAGTCTATCTATTTCACTTATCTGTTCTTTTTTACATCCAACCAACTGCCCCGTGATACCATATTTCCCGTCTTCTAGCAGTGCATCAACATCATATGTGCCTGCATAAATAAAAGCCGCTTTGCCTTCAAAAGAGAATTGACGTAATGTGTGCAAGAAAGCTGGATTTACGATAGAGTTATCGATCAAGACTTTAATAAAAGAAAATTCATCAACGAAAAACATCGGATAAATATTCTTATTATGCAAGTACGATAATGTTCTATTTAAATCTTTAGAACGAGGATGGTCGGACATTCCTAATTCTTTGTAGCCTTCCAAACCAATATAATCTTCAAGATACTCATTAAACTGATCATATAAAAGATATTCCCACATATCACCAGCATTTCCAAAACTTGATGCTTGGGATAAATCCCAATAGAAAGTGGCGATAGTATAATCCTCTAAACCGATTTTTACTATTTTTTTGTCTAATGCTGCTTTGAGATATTTTAAAATAGAACTTTTTCCAGTACGAGTAAGTCCATATAATATATAAGGTTTGTCCTTTTCTATTGACGTATAGTGGCGTACTAGTTTGTCAATAATTTGCTTTCTTCCTTTAAACATTTGTTCAACAGGAATTGGTCCATCATTCCAGGGAATGTCCTCATATTGTAAGGAAGACTCAGGCTCTTTTTCTATAGTAAAATCAAACGTTCTATACTCTAATTCTTTGCCTTGGTAGATCGCTGAAATATCCATTGACAATTTTATCGATACAGAATCAAACATTTTGGGTGGCAAATTCATCGGAACCTCAAAAATACTTCCAGATGGAATTTCACTTTCATAGGTATTCCTCCCTCTAATCGATGTTCCTGAAGCTATATCTATTACATTCGGAATCATAATACATCCCTCGGCAGTACTTTCTCCCTCATTTTTTATTATCAGATTGACCACTTTCGTCCCTTTGACATCAACAATATACGGAGGGTCTGCGAAAATAGTCAATTGAGGCATCGTATCAGCAATCTTCTTTTCTAAAAGATTCATTATAGTTCTTTTCCATTTCCTTAATAAAGGAAAGAAAAACGTACGGCCATAATAGGTCGTGTTATCATTTATGAATGATAATTGTTCGTCTATTTTTGCCTGAGCTTGAATTAGAATATTTGTTCTTTCAACTTGGTTTCTATTAATATATGGTTTTACAATTAGTAGGATGGCATCAACTGCTGATTTCGATTCTGTTTCTGTTTCATTAAGTAAATCAGCATATTGGTCTAATAAAGCCCATTTATTCTCAATAGAAGATAACAGATGAAGATTTAATTCCTCTTTAACCAATTTAGATAACAATTCAGAAAAAAGAGTCGTCCTATTCTGTCTAAACAATAAAGCTTTTTTAAGGAAACTTCCAGGACTCAAAGTTTCATCTATATCACTATTATTTTGTTTGTTTATTACGGAATAAATATCAGACTGTTTGGTATTATCTTTTATCGCCTTATTAAACTCTAATCTCCATTTTACTTGATTAATGGTTCTTCCATAACTCCAAAGTCTATTCCATGCATTTGAGCTTGCAGATCCTACAACAATTATAGTTTTCCATACAATTTCATTAATAGCTTTATCTTCACTATTTATGCATGTCAAAAAAACCTTGTTAAAGTTCCCGGACAAATCAACATCGTTCTTTTTTTCTATGTTTATAATTGCGACATTAAGCTTTATGTAATTACATAAAATCATGCTTAGCATATTGGCATTAACATTTGTCAATAAGTTAAGTGATTCAACATAGTAACTACATGCACAGTCTCTAAGCCTTTTGAGTGAAATAATATTTGTATCTGGTGCATTTTTTATATCATTATTAAATTTCTTAAAAAGGAAGTTTCCTTTATAAACAGCATAATATGCTACAGCTTCCATATAGTTGGACAAGTCGTAACTGCCTACAGGCAATTCACTAAATGCTTTTGCAGCTTCCAAATATATTGGATACCTTTCTCCTAAATCTGGCCCAGTGTAAGACTTTGCTTCACTCAATATACTTTCAGCTATAATAGCAGAAGGAACACCACCATTAGCAATAATAGATTCGTGGCTATATTTATGCTCCTTAATATCAATATCTATCATTTTACTTATTGTCAAAGCAGACTCTTCGGAATCTAGTATCAATTCTTTATCTTCCTCTGGAGTCTCTGAGGATATAGAAGACGCAGGAGCCTGACTGTCTATGGAAATCGTAGTAAAACTGCCAGATTTAATTTGCTCCAATAGAGTGGCTGCATATTTATTTAGAGAATTATATTGCAAAGCCTTTTCTGCAGATTCTCGCGCTGCGTCATAGCCAGATTTGTCAATAGCTTGTAAACGTGCAAGTTCTGTATATAGGTGGCTCAAATTTTTTGGGTCACCTCCTGTGGTCTCTTTGAAAGAAATTAAATCAATATATGTTAATCTTGCATTTGCGTAATCTTTGATAGATGAATAGGTCTGGGCTTTACGGAGGAGCAAGCTACTTTTGTATTTGTTGTCAATATTTTGATTGTCCAAATTCTCATTAATAATCTGAATGACAGCTTCATGCTTCCCCTCTTTAATAAGCTCATTCAGTTGCTTCTCGATTTCCTTATAAGGCTTTGGTATCTTTATTGGTGAATTGAGGCTTTCTTGTTTCTCTTTTATAAAGGCATTCACAGGTTTTAATACACGTACGAGGGCAAGTATCTTAGTTCGAGCAGAACCTTTTGTAATCTGAGAGAGTAAGAAATAGCACAATGATTTAGCCTGTCTATAATGTCCCTCATATATAGCACTTTTTAGAATATCAATATATCCTCCTATGCTATTGGGAGAAAGCGTAAGAAAAACGGTATTAGTTTCAAAAATGTTGTGATAATATATCACAACAGGAAGAGTGTCACCTATGCTAAAATGCATAAGATCATTAACAAGACTATTTTCAATTATTGTTGCCGTACTAACTGTTAGTTTAGGATGATTGTCAGTATTAACGCGAAAAGATCTTCTGATGACTTCTCTAACTGTTGCATTACTTGAGATTATGATTTGCTGCTGCTGATCGTTTAAAGACGTTTTTATACCATTTACAAGCTGTTTACACTGTGCTTTGTCAATGACATCCCAATCTTTTTCATATTTACCAATTGTAATATCATTATTATCTAATGACTCAGTCGCAGCAAGTTTTTCTTGAGATCCCCCCTCATTATCTAATGATTGATTATTGTATAAAGAACCTTCTTCATTAGAGTGTAAATCTCCTTTAATTGTATATGATGGATTAAGGGCCAAATCTGTTATTTCGTCATCTTTTTTAATAACGAGAGTCCCATCATTCTGTTTGACGGCAATCAAGTTGGAAGCAATTTTTACAATTGTTCCTTCTATAGTTCCGTCTTCACATGTAATACGTATTGTATCACCAATTTTGGCTATATCAGAAATGAAATCTAAATACATAATCTATTATTTTTCTAGTCTTGCTAACGTCCATCCATAGCATGAATTACATATGCGAATATTGGGGTTACCTTTTTCAATAGCGTACTTCTTTGAGACTTTCTCCTTTCCACAGATTGAGCAACGGAAAGACTCCGACTTGTCATTTTTTATAAGAATCATTCCACATCTTTCCTTGTCTTGGGGGATGTCTTTTACATTCTTTTCTTTCTGAGTTTGGCTGTCTTTATTCACTACTCTTATATTAATGATATTTTTGTCTTCTTTTAATATAATGGAACCATTACTTTGTTGTACGGCAATAAGACTATCGCTTATTTTTACAACTATACCCTCTATTGTGCAATCATTGCATGAAATAACAATGTTGTCACCACATTTTACAATATCATGAATAAAATCTAAATACATATTATTTTGAGTTAAATTACAATACACATTTAAAGATTCCCACTGTTCGATACTCCGTCTCACCATCCAATCTGCTCATATCTTTGCTGCTAATTGTTGCATATTCATAGTTTTAACTGATCGTTCTTATTGTTTAAATCTCGGGAATCGGGGTTGTTCGTACAAGATCGTTAATTTCACATTTCAGGCAACGTGAAATCTCAATCAGGTTTTCAAGGCTAGGCTGGGTGGTATTTGTAACCCACTTAGAAATTGTGGCAGGATCTTTGCCTAATCTCTCTGCAAGATCCTTGTTGCTCATCATCCGCTCTGCAAGCATCACCTTTATGCGATTTAGTGGTTTATTCTCCATAAGTTATACCTTAATATATATAGTTTGCGACAAAGTTAGTGTTTTTTTTGCTAATTCAACACGTTTATCACAAAAAAATCGCCATTACATTAAAAATAATGGCGATTTTGTCATTTTATTGTTTTTTCAGATGCCTAATCCACGTTTGTTGGTACCATCCCAGTTCGTCAATTCATCTGCATTGCCATTACTGCCACCAACAGATAGACCAGCTGTTGAGAGTCTCATTTCTGATATCAGCAACCCAATGCGTATTATAGTTAAGTCCCATTGGTAAAACGAACTGAAACGAAAATTTAGACAAGTTTAGACAGGAATTTTAAGCGAGATTTACGTGACTTTTGAGCGAGATTTTAAGCGGAAATCTTCTGAATCCCCTTTGTTTAGGGCGTTTCTCGATTAGAAAATTTACGTGGCGTTAAGCGAGATTTACGTGAGATTTAGACGAGCTTAGACGAGATTTTAGACGGGATTAGACGAAATCTAAGACGGAAAAAGAGGTGGAGAAAGAACCATAGCCGACTCCACCTCTTTATATACAGATAGGAAATCTACCAGCCTAAACCTTTCTTCTTAGTGCCGTCCCAGTTGGTCAACTCGTCGGCATTCTTGCTTGGGCAAGCGTCCCGTTGGGCCGAGCGGCCGTTGCTGCCTCCAACGGATTGTCCTCCCATTGACACGCGCATTTCAGAAGCCAGTTGGCTGATACGAAGCACAGCTGTGTCCCACATGAACTGAGAGATTGAACCAATGGTCTCTTCTGCCATTTCAGCGATGCCACTGGCAGCAGTCTTACGATCGGTC
>ODAJ012183666.1_pt1 | contig 12228 bp, 11 predicted proteins | sample 1539241 | NCBI WGS metagenome assembly ODAJ01 (sample SAMN02144231, study PRJEB22623) | gut metagenome | biome: sheep rumen | host: Ovis aries | place: New Zealand | reverse complement strand
TTTGCCGGTCTCCGTCCTGCTGTTGTAGGACTGCTGGCAGCAGCTGCATTGATGCTTTGTACAGAAGACAACTTCGGCAATCCTATAGACGACAGATGGACCTTCTACATCAGCATCTTTATCTTCTTGGCAACATTCGTCGGAGTGAAATTTGTCCGAGTCCACCCTATCACAATGCTGGCACATGCAGCCTTCGCAGGACTGCTGTTATTATATTAAAAAAAGGGATTAAAGCTCCCAATTTTAAAAGCCCCAAAAATAAACGTAGGCTGCAAATGTGCAGCCTACGCAATCCTTCATTCTTTCATTTCTTCATTCTTTCATTCTTTACCCTTTACCCGTTTCAGGTATTCCTCCGTCTTGCAGTAGCGGTTACTCACATCGTCGAATATGATGTAGCCCCTATTCTGCCAACTTCGTAGTGTGCTGTCACCATCACCGCTTTTACCTTGACTCATACGCATCTGCAGATACTGGTCTTTGGTAAACTCGTCTGGCAGCAAGTCCAGCAGATTCTTTGGGCCCGACTGACGTTGTATCTCCAGTTCTTCGCGAAGTTCATTTTCCAGCTGTTCTCCGAAGTACAACATCTTACACCATAGGTTGTATTTCTCACTCCACTGTACAAAATCCGCAATCTCCTTCGACCATTTGTAGCCGTGAGCCACATAGAGCACCATACCCTTCAGCCACGCTATCACGTTTGCGCGATACGACAGCACCTCGTAAGCATCCGAGTCATAGAGCTTGGCAGCATCCGTATTCTCCTGCTTCATCTCTAACGACAATTTCTTTGCCTGAGGACATTCTATGAGTCCGTTAGCACTGTCCAGACGCTCTATGTAAGGTTTCAGTTCCTCTGCAAACGCCTGGTCATAAATGCCCAATATAGGTACTGCATCTTCGCTATCATCTGTCTTTATGATGGTAGAGATATCCAGTCGGCTCATAGTACCATCGTTCACCATCTTTCTGAAGAACTTCCTTGCATTCGGAGGTGTCGTGCTGGCGTTAAAGTTCCATCTTAGAGGCGCTATACCAGATACCGAGTCAGCCCCCACACGCTCCTGTCCTGCATCAGAGTTATCGAAAGCCTTTCTGATAAGCAGTCCTACCTCATCTACCGTACCCTTCGATGTCACCTTCTTCAGAGCCTCTATCTCATCCACTATGGTGTAGATAAAACGCTCTCCGTTATTGTTGGCATCCACGATGCGCTGGTTAAAGACAGCATCCGTCAGGTTATCAATCAGCCTCTGTATGCAGATATCCGTAGGACGAGGGTCTTTCTTCGACTTGTTAGCCGGATTCTTCTGCTTCCATTCTGCTTCGCGCTTACGATTCGGTTCATCACGTTTCTTAATGTCCTCCATAATGTACTCGATAGGCTTTTTGATAGTACCCTTACCGATACTCTGTCGGCCTATCAGCACGTTCATGAATGTTGGCTCGTGTTCCACATTGTCCCAATAGCGGAACTTCACCCCGTGAATGTGAACACCCAAGGATGGGAACACTGCGTTTGCTACGGCAGGTTTATAAAACCAAGGAACATTCTTCGTCAGCAGTCTCAGCAGCGGAGGCAGCTTCTTTGGCATAGGCGGTGGTGTTGTCATCGTACCGCCACAAGCCTTAACTCCCGAAGTAGTCTTCAGCGCCTTCAATACCTGTCTTATTCTGTAAGGCATACCCTTCTTAGGCTCTTTCAGCGCACTCTCGATGGTTTTGCGATACTCTGCAAGGTCTTCCGGAGAACAATATCCCGCCCCCTTGGGGGAGTCGGAGGGGGCTGCCCAATAGTTTGGAATCACCTTCAGCATCTTCTCTAACGAGAAGTCGCAGATGCTCCTCAATGTCACAGCCAGCTCAAAGGTCAGCACGTTACGGTCACCGTCGGAAGGAGTCTTACCGTCATTGAACATCTCCCAATACTTTGCTACAATATCCTTATAGAGAATACCGTTATATTCAGCCTTCTCATCATAAGCGACAGGAGTTGAAGTACCGTCATTTGAACTGCAACACTGCAACACTGCAACAGAATCTTCTTCTGGAGCAGAACCCGGAGCGATTTCAAAGAGAGCATCATCAAGATATATCAAGTCTTCTTCAGAATCCGTTGTCGTGAAGAATACTCTTGTTATATCCTTTGCCTTATCATCATACTCTACCTCCAGCAGTTCGCTTGCCCACTTTAGGTTACCTTCCTGCGTCAAATCATTTCTGCGACGAAATACAAGATGATATCCAGCCCCTCTTGCGCTAAGTTCCAACATCAGCAACCCTAATTCCTTTGCTTTACTGAGAATGTTTTCCTTGACTTTCTCCATATCCTCTGGTGCTATATGGTCAACATCCATCCCGACAGAGTTACTCATTGTTTTCGAGCCCTTTAGTGTACCATCCTCGTTAGGCAGGCAAGAATAGCACATCTGCAAAAGAGTAGTTTTCTTACTCTCATCTTCCGCGCGTACTACCTTTACCGTTTTCTTCTGATGTGATGTGCTACGCTCTCCAATGTAGTCTTTTCTGCAAGTGATTGGGGTCATTATTTTGGCCCCATCACCTGGTCTTTTGGTTACTTTAAATGCACTCATATTATATAATCTTTAACCGTTAACCTTTAACCGTTACAAAGTTCTCTAACCACTTTCTTCGCAATCTCCGAAGCCTGTCTTACAAGTTCTTCCGGCAGTTCCTCTATGCGCTCCTCTTCAAGAGAGAATAAGAAGTAATACCTGCCATTCTTTCCCTTTGTCAGCGAGCAGTTATCATCGCGGAATATCGGTGTATTCCTAACGCGTTTAGGCTTCTGAGTAAAATAGACGTTTCCGTCTCTCATACCCTGCACCCTAAAGTCCCCACTGAAGGGCTCTATGCGAGCATCCTCACAGTTCATGAACTCACCAGTAGTAAGTCCGTTCTCCAACTTGCCAATAGTCAGAAGACCATCAAGCGTTATCTCTCTCTTATCTAAATCTTTTTTTATAACGTTCTGTTTTGCCATTGTTTTCTGAATTGTTTTGCGAGAGAAGCTTCGGAAATCCGATGGCCATCTTTAATCACACGTGAAGACTCCTCCCCTTCAACTCAGATTAAACCTTTAACCGCTAACCGTTAACCTTTACCAGGTCAGTAACTAAGATTTCCTGAAAAGTCTGTCCCTGATACTCGTGAGTAGAAAACCGAAGGGTAGCTGCTACCACATCACCCTCGTAGAATTTACAACCAGCCAAATTGCCCAGCATAGTGCAAGCAAACTCATTTTCATACTTGCTACTACCCAGTTCACGCAACACGATGTTACACTTCTGGATTTCGCCACTTTCAGCCTTCTGGCTCTGTACGCTAAAGGCATCGCCCTGACGTACAACTTTCAAAATTAATGTGTTCATAAAAATAAAAAATTTAAATTAATAAATGATAGGCTTACAGCCCTTGAACTCTTGAACTCTTGAACTCTCTCCTTCCCCTTGGGTTTCTGTCCCCCGCGAAACGGGGGAACCGAAGGGGGTGTAAAGACCATTGAAGGTCGGGATGAGGTCAAAAGATAGTTCTTTTAGATTTTCTGTCTCTCACAACTCCGAGTCCATTACCAGCAACTCTCAACCCCTCCGACATTTCCCAATGACTGCATACGAAATCAGGTTCCACCTGCATCCTCTTTTTCGTACACCTACGTACAGTCATTAATCGGATATTCTTCTTAAATCGGCACGAAGCGCAACACTTCTTCACGCTGATGCCATTCTCGTTCTTGATATACTTCATTTTCTTTATTGAACATTGTTATTTTGGATGAAGGTTTATGGATGAAGGATGAAGGTTTGTTTGTACTGGATGAAGGTCCCTTTCACCCATCTTCCTTCCACCTTTCATCCCAAATCACCCTTCTTCCAATTAAACTTTCTTCTTTCTTCCATTCACCCTTCTTCCAATTAAACTTTACTAAGGAATACCACTTTCCTTCTATTTCCCTCAGCTCTTACTGCAAAGTGCAGCCAGATAGCATTCTTTGACCTTTCAAGGATAATCTCGTCAAAGTCCTTCTTTTGTCTGTCTGCAATGTCCAGCAGCAATACTGCATATCGCAGAGCCTGTTCCATACCAAGCACACGGATATCGGCAGCACAACCCGTCAGATGATTACTCGTTGGCACACCACCCACAGCCTTATTTACAGATGGAGAGCGGAAAGCACTGTTGATAATGATGGGGTCATTACCCTCACCATAAGTGTTGTTCCACTCCTGTCGGAGTTCCTCCAACCATCCACACAACCTTTTCAGATTGTTTGTCTGCTCTGCATTAGGGATGTTATTAAACCCCTTCACATGCGTCTTACACATTTCGCTGAGCGTAAAATGTTCACTTAACTTTGCCATAAATACTTAAACTTTTAATGAATAATGTACACGTGAAGTTTTACCCTTGCACGGCTTTCAGACTTTTCATCCGATTGCGAGTGCAAAGGTAGGGACTTTGTTTCAGGGCTAAATTTTCCATTTTTAGACTCTTGCAAAAGTGTCCTCAAAAATGCCTTTGCATCCCTGTTCAGGTCATAATTCCCTGAAGATTTGTAGTATTTATTCTTTTTCTCAATGCCCTCCAACTTTAGGTGTAAAGACAACATTGAAACATCCTGACGATATACTACAGCATTCTGCAATCGGCACACAAGGTTCGTCACACAATATTTATTCATGTGACCTATCTGCATCCCGTTCTTCATCATAAGACAATCCTGAAAGCAAGATTCCTCAACTATTGTTTTCCAAAGATTATCTATTTTCTCTTTCCAACAATCTGAAACAAAATCGTTAATCTTTTGCACATAGTCAAGCACCTCGCGCCTGAACATATCTGTATTCGTCTCAGGCTCGAGATAAACAAAAAGCTTTCCCTCTCTACACAATCTCTCCAACAGCGCAGCGTCAAAATTCTTCGGCTGCACTCGCTTCAGATAAGCATTCTTTATCTTCATTGTTCCAAGTTTTGTGAGAAGTGTTGAGGTGAAGCTTCTTTATCTCATGAGGACTCTCACGCAACTCGGGTTAGACAAAAAAAATCCCGCAAACGGAATTACTTCCGAATGCGGGTGCAAAAATATACAAAAAAAATCGATATAATAAAACGTAGGGGGCTACAAAATTCCTTTGTAGGGGGCTACATTTTTATAATTTCCTTATTTCTGCTGCAAGATTAGGGAATTTACTTTCCAAAACAGAGACTATAGTCTCGATATCCTTTTCAGGTATTGTTCCTTTCATATTTTGATTAACTGATTTAGAAGCATAACCTGAGATTTTTTCTACAACATCACCGATTGTAGTTTTTCTTGGTGGATTATCTTTTTCAGTAAGTCTCCCTACAGCTGTCATTAGAACCCCCATTTGTCTGTTCGTAAAACAAAATTGCTTTGCTTGAGAGTTAGGTGCTTTATTCTGTCTCAGTTCTTCAATTTCTGCAGTTAAAGATTCTATTCTTTTCTGTAGCTCGATTACCTGTTTTTTATTATCATCATCAATTATAGAATCCAGCCAGTTTTTAATATCATCAAGATTCGTTATGAAACTACTCGAATACTTGCTCACATCTTCTAAAAGAATCCTTGCAATAATCTTTCTACTAATCTCGTCAGTCCATAGATTAACAATTCCTTGTATGGCTTCAAAATCGTGACCACAGGTGATAGTTTCAAAATCCAATTTCACTCCCATCAATTCCTTTGCAGGTATCGGATGCGGAATCTGTGGATCAAACTTAGAGGGAGGAAATCTATAAACAGATGAGCTAATGTTTTTAAAATGTGGCCAATATGGGCTCCACCAAAAACTTGATTCCATATACTTCATGAATTCTCTCACAACTGGTTTGTACTGTAATTCTCTAATGCGAAAATAAGTGTACATCATAATAAAAACCAAGTCTGAACAGCCTTTCCATTTCAGGTCATTTATAATAGTCTCCTGATAACCCATGTATTCTCCAGCTTTAGGCTCCTCGTAATAGAGACGAGTCATCATGTAATACGTTTCGTTAAACAACTTCACTATATCATTTTCTTTTGAAAATATCTCAGTAGAAAAATCATTTACTGTAAGATAAAGAGTCTGACTAATAATATCATTATTTATGAACTCGTCTATGGTTTGTACTTCAGTCCATAATAACTGTCTTGGTAACTTTGGTTTCATAATGGTTTTATAATTGTTATATTATCTTCATTAAAAAGCCCACCCCGAGGGGTGAGCGTTATTGTGTCAGTTGTCTGTGGGTGTGCATTCTACGCACTATACAACCTTCGTTGCAACTCGAAGTAATGTGCTCGTATGTCTGGAACAGACATTTGTAACCTCTCCTTAGCATCACTCATTGAGTTAAACTTGATGGTAATAAAAGTCTTCAAGTTGTCCGAACCAAGTTCCTTAAAGCCATTGTTTACATAGTATTGCAGTATGAGATAATCAAATTCACGTTGTTCTTTATTCAACGAATCTACATACTGTTTCTTCACAACCTCAACTCTCTTTGCCCTCTCTATTGGCGTTGAGTCATAAGCTATGTATTCCAGCACATCGAGCAAGTCACACTTCTGCATCTTCAACATATTCTTTAAGAGGTTCAGTTTTTCCTCTGCAAAGCCCGCTTCATCAAGAGTTTTCAGCAGCTGCTCTCTCGTTTCAGGGTTCGACCATTTTTCTCTGAGGTCATCAGCACCTGAGAAAAATTCAGGTATTCTTCCAAAGAGTTTCTTTACATATTCATCAAGGGTGATAAACTCGTCACCAAAGAATATCTTCTGCTCCCATGTCGTTGTAAGGGACAGTCGCCTACCATTTGATAGCTTTATATCTACCATATTGGTCCTTGGTCCTTCACAAGTACATGGCAGATTGCCACAAATAGGGCAAGGCTCTGGTATGCAGATGCAAGGAGTCTGACCACACTTAGGGCAAGGCTTTGGCGGGCGTGGTGGCTGCTTTCCGCAAGTACAAGGCCAGTTGCCACAAACAGGGCAATATGTGTCACCATCCCAATCTGGGTCTTTGAACATTTCGGTTGCTCCTACAAAGTCGTAGATAGTGAAATAATACTTCTTGTCGAACAATCGCGTACCACGACCTATAATCTGTTTGAACTCCACAATGTTCTGAACTGGGCGCATCAATACGATGTTACGCACGTTGCGAGCATCAACACCGGTACTCAGTTTATAAGATGTTGTCAAGATGGTGGGCAACAGTTTTTCGTTGTCTTGGAAAGTTCTCAACGTTGCTTCGCCCACTTCCCCATCGTCAGCAGTCACTCGCTCGCAATAGTTGCTGGCAGGACGCCGCTTGTGCTTATTCACCATATCTCGCACTATCATCGCATGCTTCTGTGTGGCACAGAAGATGATGGTCTTTTCGTCGGGGTCAATCTTGTTCAGCAGTTCCTGCACACGATGCTCGTCACGCTCCTTTATCTGAATTCTGCCTCTGTAGAAGTCCGATTCCGTATATATCTTTTCAGGGTCAACCTCTCCACTCTTCACCTTGTCGCCTTCCTGATACTGATAGTCATCAATATTGCTCGTAGAGATATCAACTCGGAATGGAACAAGATAACCATCTTCGATGCCTTGTTTCAACGAGTATGTATATACAGGCTCTCCGAAGTAGGCATATGTATTGGCATTATCCTTCCTTCTTGGTGTGGCAGTCATACCGAGTTGATATGCGCTGTCAAAGTATTCCATCAGTTTTCGCCATTCGCTTTCATCATTTGCTCCGCCTCTGTGACACTCGTCTATAATGATGAAGTCAAAGAAATCTCTCTCATACTGCATATAGTACGGCTGGTCTTCTGACCCTGCTGGCAGTGTGATGCCCTGTTCCTCTGCCTTCTGCGCGTTGGGCGAGGTCATCATCGTCTGGAATATGGTGAAGTACAGGTTGCGAGCTGTTGGCACCTTGTAGTTGTTCTTCTTCAACTCCTTGGGGGTAACACGACACATGGCATCTTCTGGGAACTGGTCGAAATCGTTGATGGCTTGATTCGCAAGAATGTTCCTGTCAGAGATAAAGAGGATTCTTGGAGCCCTTTCATTCCCTTTTGTGTTCCACTTCGTTTGCGTCAGTTTCCAACATATCTGGAAAGCCGTAAAGGTCTTTCCTGTGCCTGTTGCCATCGTCAGCAATATGCGGTTTCTCTGCTTTGCCACAGCCTCCAGCACATTCTTGATGGCTATCTCTTGATAGTAGCGAGGCTGGCGACCTTCACTGCGTTTCAGCGGACAGAGATTGAACTTGTCGCGCCAAGGATTCTCTTCTGGGAAGGTCATCTGCCACAAGTCCTGTGGCGTTGGGAAATAGTCTATATCATATTCCTTGCTGGGAATGATATATTCTCCCTTGCCGTTCTTGACTCCCATGTCGATAAACCATATCTCATTGCCATTGGTGCTGTAGGTGTAGCGAATCTTCAAGGCATCGGCATACTCCTTGGCTTGTCCCACTCCTTCCGACACATCCTTCTCGTCGCTCTTCGCCTCAATCACGGCAAGTTTTATACCCTTGTATTCCAGAATATAATCTGCCTTTTTCGGATTCTTATGACCTGTGGTAGTGATGCGTCCAGGCGCAATATAGGCACTCTGTTCCACCAGTATCTTGCTGCCTGGAACAATGCTCCAGCCAGCATCCCTCAGCTTGGGGTCTATCTTATTGAGTCGAGTCTGTGCTTCGTTCATATCTTATTCAAATACTTGTCGTAATATTGCTTGTTTCAGGGTGTCGCACTCCTGAGAAATCTTCTCGAAATTCGCCTTTAATTCTGCAATCTTTGAGGAAAGGTTATCTAAGTGAGAGGCGATAATCTTTTGTTCATTAATTTCGGGAAATCTAATTGAGAGATTTTCCCACTTGCCTTTGTTTATTATAGGGAGAGTTGCTTGAGAACTTGTACCCTCTTTTAACACTCGGTGTTGAAAAAGAGGAGATCTCATAGCGTAATAAGCAAACTTATAATTTATTTTTTCTTTTGGAGTAAAAACATTTATCTGCTGATTACATGAGACATTTTTGGTACTGAATCCCACTTTACCTATTGTAGCCCCTATACAAACCATAAAGATTGAGTTTGATGGAAAAATTCTCCCTTTTGAGACACCTTGCTCACTCAACTTCATTTCGCTATTGTAATCAATCCCACCATTTCCGTCATAGTCTATTTCTGAAGGTCTAATGAATTCCATATAATCGCCATAATTAGCTTTATCAGATTTTGATGGAGTAGTTCCTGTTTGAGTTTGCCCTAAATCCTTCAACTTTTTCTCTTCCCAACCTTCTTTTGGTTCAAGCATTTCTTTGAGGGATGCTTGGAAGAGGGCTTTGGCTTCATTGAGGGATTTTTCTGCATTCGTCTTCATCGCATCTATCTTTGCAAAAGCAGAGTTAAGGTAATCTACGATGCGCTGCTGCTCGGAGAGAGGAGGGACGGGAATCGTGAACAATTCTAGCTCTTTAACCTTTATGTTGTTTATGTTTGCTCCTGCAGACAACTTCTTTATGAAATCTTTATATTCAGGAGATGATAAAGAATAATAAAAGAATTGTGGGTTTAACTCTTCGTTAGGCGTTACAAGAGCCATAAAACCGCCAAAAGCATAGGGTAAATCTTTATTTATAAGAGCAACTTTTCCTAAATGTATTTTACTGCCATTTGACATACACATCAACAAACTGCCCTCTTTGACTTTTTTCTCTTCTGGTATAGAAAAATCTGGTCTTAAATATTTTAATTCATCTAAGTTAAGTTTACCTGTTGAAAGATCAACATTATTTGAACGTAGCACTATATTATTAGAGATTTCGACTTCATCATTTTTAGAATAAGTCAAACCTCGTGTAAATTTTGCTACATCCATTAATCTTTTATATTCCCATCCTTCTTTCATGCCTCGTTTCTGTATTTATTGATGAGGTCTTCTATCTTACCATATGCTTCTCTAAACTCTTGCCTTAAATGATTTTCCTCATCAGGGCTGGCTTTATCAAGCATCTTTTCGAGTTCGTCTGCTTGCTTCTGTAACTTGTCATATTCTTGTTTCTCTTCTGCTGTCAACCGGTTGTGAACGATATAATCCATGCTGTCTTCATCAGGCCAAAGAACACATTCCAATTCTTCCATGATATCATCTGCTTCACATTGCAGTTTTATCAGCGACTCATAGATTTCTTTTGGGGTGCGCTCGTCAACCTCTTCTACCTTATTGGGATTCTTCACGCTGAGGTCGCAAGCATCGTCAAGGGTGGCGACATCGAGCGTCCACGAGTGTTCGCTCTCTGCCTTTGTCTTCTGCAAAGTGAGGAACTCCTGCATATCAGCCTCAGTCAGCGGTTGCGTCTTGGTGAAGTGCTTATCTACCTGATAGTACCAAATCTGGGTCGTTGGCTCGCCCTTGGTGAAGAAGAGAACAACGGTCTTCACACCTGCACCTGTGAACACACCCGAAGGCAGGTCAAGGATGGTATGCAGATTGCAATTCTCCAAAAGCATCTTTCTTATGGCACTTGCATCGCCATTGCTCAGGAAGGTGTTCTTAATCACGATACCTGCACGACCACCAGCCTTCAGCATCTTGATGAAATGCTGCATGAACATATAAGCCGTTTCTGAGGTACGAATCTCAAAGTTCTGCAATACCTCGCCACGCTCATTGCCGCCAAAGGGAGGATTGGCAAGGATGACATCCTTGCGGTCGCTCTCTTGTATAGTTGCAAGATTGATGGCAAGGGTGTTGCCATGTGTGATATTGGGTGCAGATACACCGTGAAATATCATGTTCATCGTGGCGATGATATATGGCAGTCCTTTCTTCTCTTTGCCAAAGAAGGTGCTTTTCTGCAATATTTCGTGATCCTTCACGCTCTTAATCTTGTCCTTCATATAAAGGAAAGCCTCACAAAGAAAACCAGCCGAGCCACAGGCTGGGTCATACACCGTTTCGCCTATCTTCGGGTCAACCACACGGATAATGCTGCGAATCAGAGGACGTGGTGTGTAATACTCGCCACCATTGCGTCCTGCATTACCCATGCGCTGGATATTGCTCTCATAGAGCACTGTCATTTCGTGCTTGTCCTCGGCACTCTGGAAGTGGAGTTCATCAATCATATTGATAATCTCGCGCATATTGAAGCCTGAGCGAATCTTGTTGTGCAGTTCGCCAAAGATTTCGCCTATCTTGTATTCAAGAGAATCGGTAGTAGTAGCCGTATTCTGGAAGTCTTTAAGGTGTGGGAAAAGCTTCTGGTCAACAAACTCCACAAGGTCGTCGCCACTCATGGCGTTGACGGTATCAAGCACCATCTTACCAGTCTGAGGGTCACGCTTCTTTGGCGTTGCCCACTGACTCCAGCGATAGAAACCAGACACCAGGCGTTTATAGTTTTTCCCGTCAAGTTCGGCTTCTTCCTCACGTTCCGTTTCAAGGTCGTCGAGATATTTCAGAAACAGCATCCATGATTTCTGTTCCAAATAGTCAAGCTCACTACCACATCCCTGTTCCTTCCAAAGAATCTGGTCGATAGCCTTAAATGTATTTTCGTATTTCATATATATCTTATTTTTCTTTCCTAAATCTAAAGTAGCTGCTATACAAAATCCCACAAAGGGCTCCTGATGCAAAGCATAGAACGCAGAGGTCTATGATTTGTAGTGTGCTCATACGGTTCGTTGTTTTGGTATTTTTATTCTTCTGAAGAATGCTGCACGGATATATGCCCAGAGCAATGGGGTGCCTGGGGTGTTGCGACTGCCTACGAAGGCGGCATACTCTTCTACATCTACTACCTTGATGTCATATCGGTATCTGCCAACCTCAAACAGTATCGCTACCTGTTCACCTGGATTCTTCAGGCTGGGAGAACTGTCTGAGACTTTTCGCCATGCAGAGGTGCGACCGTCAAACAGCCCTTCCCCATAGGCATGCGCTATGTCTTCCTCTGTGAGGGGAGTTTTCGCCTTCTCCATATATTTCTTGGCAAACATGGATGCTGGTGTATTTCTCTTTTTCTCTTCTGTCACAGCTTAGCAGTTTTAGATCTAAGATACGAATCTATATACACACACCGACCTTGCGGGATGCTCATTGGCACCTCGCATAGGGACACGACAAACTGCCCGCAAGCAGAATTGCGGGCGTAACTTGTTGAAAATAAAGTAGTTACTGGGGGGGGGGGG
>ODAJ014791716.1_pt1 | contig 12243 bp, 7 predicted proteins | sample 1539241 | NCBI WGS metagenome assembly ODAJ01 (sample SAMN02144231, study PRJEB22623) | gut metagenome | biome: sheep rumen | host: Ovis aries | place: New Zealand | reverse complement strand
TTGAAAGGTGTGAAACCGCCGATATGGTGTCCTGCTTCCTTGCCGTTCACATAGACGTGGCAGTCATAGTTCACAGCACCGAAATAGAGCAGCGTGCGACAGCCCTCTATAGGCACCTGTGCCTGAAAACTCGTCTTGAACCATACCGTGCCCTCATAGAAGAACAGCCTCTCGTCCCGCGTATTCCAATCGCCGGGAATCTGCATCGTAGGGGCTTTGTCAAAATCATACTCCACGAGGTCTTCAGGCTTCTGTGGCTTTGCATTACAGAAGAAGCCCCACCTTGTAGGATTCATGCGGTAGTCGTAATACCCTTCCTCCTGCACGTCAACGATATAGTGCCAGTCGCCATTAAGCGACATCGTTTCATGAGACATCACATTACCAAGTTGCGGTACCTCCTGAGCGCCTACGCTTAGTGGCACAAGACACAGCAGCAAAGAGATTATAATATTGAAAATTGAATATTGATAATTGAACATTGTTATTTTGATGAAAGTTTATGGATGAAGGATGAAGGTTTGTTTGTGGAGTTGGTATTAAACCATCACCTTTCTTCCTTCGACCTTTGACCATTTTATGATTATAAATTATTTTTTGGCTGCAAAATTATACAAAAATTATAACAAAACCAAAAAAATTTCGTTTTTCGTTTTCGTTTTCGTTAAATTTATCGTACCTTCGTCCCCGAATTAGCTAACGAAAAAAGATGAGAGATGTTGCATTAGTGCTATCCAGCGGCGGTGCACGAGGACTTGCCCACATAGGTGCCATAGAGGAACTGGAGGCGCAAGGTTACCGCATCAAGAGCATCGTAGGATGTTCTATGGGAGCCATAATAGGCGGTATGTATGCAGCAGGAAAGCTGGCAGAATACAAGGAATGGATGCAAACCATCGACAAGCGGAAGATACTGTCACTCCTTGACCTGTCTTTCTCACTGGACCACCTGGTGAAAGGCAACAAGATAATAGAAGCCATGAAGGAGATTGTGCCAGATGTGAAGATAGAAGACCTGCCAATACCCTTCAAAGCCGTTGCCACGAACTGGGAAAACGGCGAGGAGGTGGTATTCAGCAGCGGAAGCCTCTACGAAGCCATACGCGCCTCGATATCAATGCCCCTGTTCTTCGACCCCGTGAAACGAAGCGGAACGACTTTTGTCGATGGGGGCATCATCAATCCCCTACCCCTCAACGTCTGTAAAGACATGCCGGGCGACATGGTGGTGGCAGTGAATGTAATCGGAACCATAACAGAAACGAAAACAAAAACAAAAACCATAACAAAAACGAAAAAGGAAGACAAAACAAAAACGAAAACTCAGACGGCTTTGGATTTCTTGTCATCGTTGTTGCCCGACGAACCAGATGTGAACTATTTCACTATGACCCAGCGGATGATACGCCTGATGATACAGAAGAATGCCGCCCTTAACATAGCACTCTACAAGCCCGACATTCTGGTAAACATCCCGATGGACCTCTTCGGAGTCTTTGAATTCGACCACGTCGATAAAATCTCCGACTACGGCAGAGAGAGAATGCGAGAGGCGCTGAAAGGGTGAGAGGTGAGACCTTCGACTTATTTTTGTATGCGAAAAGTTTTAATATATTCAATTCTTGCAGCCTGGGCAACGATGTTCATCAGCTGCACCGACAATGAGAAGCACTATGTCATTGGTGTTTCGCAATGTTCTGAAGACATCTGGCGTGAGAAGCAGAATGCAGAACTGCGCATGGGTAATTATTTCCATAACAATGTGGAATTACGATTTGCCGCCGCCTATGACAGCGACCAGCGACAGATAGAGCAGATTGACAGTCTCGTGGCATGCGGCATCGACCTGCTTATCGTAGCACCCAACCAGGTCGCCACCATCTCTCCTGCCATAGACCGTGCCTACGACAGAGGCATTCCCGTCATCGTCTTTGAAAGAAAGACCAACAGCCGGAAATTCACGGCTTTCATGAGTGCCGACAACTACGAGATGGGACGCCAAATGGGGGAATATATCGCAAAGCGTCTGAACGGCAGCGGAAAAGTACTGGAGGTAATGGGGCTAAAAGGGTCTTCTCCGGCAATAGAGCGGCATAACGGTTTTGTAGATGCGCTGAAGAATTATCCCAAGGTGGAAATCACGGCAACGCTTCAGGGTGACTGGACCGAAGAAACGGGATACGCCATCGTAAAAAAATGGAAGCGTGCCAACCCCAACGTCGCTATCGATATGGTCTTTGGCATGAACGACCGTTCTGCTACTGGAGCCCGCAAGGCATTCCTAGAGGCAGGCGACAGCAGGCCTCTATACTGCGGTATCGACGGACTGCCTGGAAAGAATGGCGGCATAAGGCTGGTGAACGACTCCATTCTGGACGCCTCTTTCATATATCCCACCAATGGTGACCGACTGCTGCAACTGGCTCTTGACATCCTCGACGGCAAGCCCTATCAGAAGGAAACACGCATGATGTCGGCCATTGTCACCCATGACAATGCGCGTGTCCTGCTAATGCAGACAGAGGAAACAATGCGTCAGGTGGCTAATCTTGACAGGTTGCACCAGATGGCTACCTCATACCTGAAAGAACTGGATACGCAACGTATGATTACATGGATGGCTTTCGGAGGAATCATATTGCTGATAGCCGTCATCGTGCTGCTATACCTATATAGATTAGGTAAGATAACCCTCCGCAGGGAACGCATGGTGAACAGTCTGTGGGAACTGAAGAAAGAAGAACTCCCGACATTGGATAGCCCTGCTTCCGGCGATGACACCACCTCGGAAGCACAAACCGATAAGGGAAACGCCGCAACATCTATTTTCTTCACACGATTCAAAGATGTCGTGGAGGCAAAACTGGAGGATAGCGAACTGGGTGTAGAGGAATTGGCATCAGAGATGAATCTTAGCCGTGTGCAACTTTACAGAAAGGTGAAAGCCATCACAGGAGCATCACCTGTGGAATTGTTGCGAACAGCCCGATTAAAACGGGGATATCAGATGCTGATGACCACCGATATGAGCATCAGCGAAGTGGCATACAAGGTAGGATTTACAGCACCCAGCTATTTCACAAAATGCTTTAAAGACGAATATGGAATATTACCTGGAGATGTAAGGGGAGGAAATGGTATAACAAACGATTAAATCGCCTATTTTTCAACACAGGAAATACAGCAGACAGAAGCAGATGAATGAAAAATATCGTTCATCTGCTTTAATTTTTGTTGCAATGAACGATATTTTAAATTCAAAGAAACATTATTTTTATCATACGTGCGTAAATAGGGTTACTTTTGCTCCCAAATTCTAGATTTAATCAATTCACTTATTGTTTTAACTAACCTAAAAAAGGAATGGAACACATGAAACGATTCTTACTTGCTTTGGCAAGCGTCTCTAAGGGGCGAGCATTGGTTTTCCTGTCTCTCATGCTGTGTCAGATATCATATGCACAGCAGATTTCAGGTAATGTGACAGATGCGACTGGCGAAGCCATCATCGGTGCCACAGTTATGGAGAAAGGTACATCGAATGGTACAGTAACGGACTTCGATGGTAATTTTACGTTGAAGGTGGCATCGGGAAAGACATTGGTTATTACCTATGTTGGCTTCCAGCCACTTGAGGAAACCGCCAAGAACGGCATGAAAGTAGTTTTGCAAGAAGATGCCTTGGCATTGAACGAAGTTGTGGTAACCGGTTATACCACCCAACGCAAGGCCGACCTGACAGGTGCTATCTCAACAGTCAGCGTTGACGAATTGGCGAAGCAGAACGAGAACAACCCCATCAAGGCATTGCAAGGACGTGTGCCTGGTATGAACATCACTCCTGATGGCGGTTCTCCATCAGGAAAGGCTGCCGTACGTATTCGTGGTGTCGGTACTATGAATGCAGGTGCCGACCCTCTCTACATCATTGATGGTGTACCGACAACAGCTGGAATGCACGAACTCAATGGTAATGACATTGAATCAATACAGGTGCTGAAGGATGCCTCTTCTGCTTCTATATATGGTTCGCGCGCGGCAAACGGTGTCATCATCATCACCACTAAGAAGGGTAAGGAAGGCAAGATAAAGGTTGACTTTGACGCTAGCGTTGCCGTACAGACCTATGCTCACAAGATTGACGTGCTGAATGCAAAGCAGTTCGGAGAAGTAATGTGGCAGGGATATGTCAACGATGGTCTTAATCCGAACACCAACGGATTGGGATATTCTTACAACTGGAGTTATAATCCTCTGGGATATCCTGTACTGAACAAAATCACGATGGCAAAATATCTCGATGCTGCAGGCACAACCCCTTCTGCGGATACAGATTGGTTTGACCAGACCACTCGCACAGGTGTCATACATCAGTATAACGTATCATTAAGCAATGGTTCTGAGCGCGGGTCATCATTCTTCTCTCTTGGATACTACAAGAATAATGGTATTATAAAACATACAGACTTCGAGCGTTTCTCAGGACGTATGAATACAGAATACAAGCTGGTGAAGGTAGGCGACCGCAATATCGTCACAATCGGTGAGCACTTCACGTTGAATCGCACCAGCGAGGTAGAGGCTCCTGGAGGCTTTATCGAGAATGTATTACAGTTCAACCCTTCCCTACCCGTTTATACTACAAAGGGTGATTTTGCAGGTCCTGAGGGTGGATATGCAGACCGAGAGAATCCATTGGCCCGCCTAGAGCGTAACAAGGACAACCGTTACACCTTCTGGCGTATGTTTGGTGATGCTTACGTAAATATCAACCCTATAAAGAACCTGAATATTAAGACCACCTTCGGTCTTGACTACTCTCAGAAGGAACAACGCAGATTCGTCTATCCTATCACAGAGGGTACTGTTGCCAATCCCACCAATGCTGTAGAACCTAAGCAGGAGCATTGGACAAAGTGGATGTGGAATGCTATTGCCACCTATAATTTGGAGAGTGGCAAGCATCGTGCCGATTTCCTTGCAGGTATAGAGCTAAACCGCGAAGACGACAAGTATTTCAGCGTTGTGAAATACGACTTCAGCGTATATAACAAGGATTACATGTGGCCAGATGCTGGTGTTGGTGAGTCGATGGCCTATGGTTCCGGTGGTGGATACACCCTTACATCTTTCTTCGGAAAGGCTAACTACACATACAACGACCGCTATCTTGCAAGTTTCACCTTGCGTCACGACGGCTCATCACGCTTTGGTAAAAACCATCGCTATGGCACCTTCCCTTCATTCAGTGCCGGCTGGCGTATCAGCGAGGAGTCATTCATGAAATCACTTACATGGCTTGAGAACCTCAAGCTGCGTGTTTCATGGGGACAGACCGGTAATCAGGAGATTAACAACCTGGCCCGCTATACCCTTTATGTCAGCAACTATGGTGAAGCAGGATTTGGCGGCCAAAGCTATGGCACGAGTTACGACATAGCAGGCACCAATGGCGGCAAGATACTGCCAAGCGGTTACAAACGCAACCAGTTGGGTAATGACGACCTTAAATGGGAGACAAGTACACAGACAAACCTCGGTTTCGACTTCGCTATGCTCCACAACTCCATCTATGGTTCGTTTGAGTGGTATCACAAGACGACAAAAGACATTCTTGTTCCAATGCCAGCAATCGCAGCAATGGGTGAAGGTACGACACAATGGATTAATGCGGGCGAGATGAAGAATTCGGGTGTTGAACTGAACATCGGCTATCGCGACGCAATAGGCAAGTTCCACTATGACATCTCAGGTAACATCGGCACTTATCGCAACGAGGTTACCAAGCTTCCGGAAACAATCGCAGCACGCGGCACCTTCGGCGGTAATGGTGTGGAGAGTGTTGTAGGCCATCCAATGGGCGCACAGGTAGGATATGTCTATGACGGTATTTTCAAGAGTCAGGCAGAAGTTGACAACCACGCTGTTCAGAATGGTGCAGCAGTAGGTCGCATGCGTTGGAAAGACCTTAACAATGACGGCATAATAAATGAGAAAGACCAGACATGGATTTTCGACCCGGTTCCAGCCTTCACATGGGGTCTAAACATCTATCTGCAGTATAAGAACTTCGACATGACAATGTTCTGGCAAGGCGAACAAGGCAGAGATGTCATCAGCGACCTGAAGAAGCAGACAGACATCTGGAGCGGCCTGAACATTTCAAATCTTAACAAGGGTGACCGCATCCTCGATGCATGGACACCAATGAACAACGGCTCAAACATCCCAGCCGTCAGTACGATGGACAACAATAACGAGAAGCGTGTATCAAGCTACTATGTTGAGAATGGCTCGTACGCAAAACTGCGTACCATACAGTTTGGTTACAATTTCCCTAAGAAGATATGTGAAAAGATGTATATGGAGCGCCTGCGCCTATATGTATCGGCACAGAATCTGATAACTATCAAGAGCAGTAAGTTCTCTGGAGTAGATCCCGAAAATCCGAACTTCGGATACCCTATTCCACTGAATATAACATTTGGTCTAAATGTTTCATTCTAAAACGACAGCAATCATGAAAAAGATATTCAATATATTCGCAGCAGTGCTCCTTCTATGTGTATTAGCATCGTGCAAAGGATTCCTTGACGAACACGTGCCCCAGGCAGCGCTGAATGAAGATCAGGTAAAAGATCCTGAAAATGCAGAACACTTGGTAGTGGCAGCCTACGCCATCTTCACTTCTGCCGAGGATATCAACTCCTCATTCTCAATGTGGAATTTTGACGTACGCTCTGACGATGCCTACAAAGGTGGCAACGGCACCAATGACGGAGATGTGTTCCATCAGTTGGAAATACAACAAGGAGTGCTTACCACAAATTGGAACATCAACGACATGTGGGTACGCCTCTATAATTGCATATCACGTGTAAATATCGCACTGTCAGTTCTTGAATCCTGTGACGAGAGTTTTGAAGCAAAGCAGCAGCGCATTGCCGAAATGAAATTCATGAGAGCCTACGCACACTTCCTGCTGAAGCGACTCTATAAGAATATTCCTTTCGTCATGAAATCCGACCTCACTTATGAAGAGTATAACACTTTATCAAACAGAGAGTTCACTAACGACGAAGGCTGGCAACAGATTATCAACGACCTTATGGTGGCCTTCAACACACTACCAGAGCAACAGGAAGAACTCGGACGTCCTACAAAGGGTGCAGCAGCAGCTTTCTTGACAAAGGTATATCTCTACAAGGCATATCGTCAGGACGACCCAAACAGCAATCAGGTCACCTCCATCAATCAGGACGATTTGCAGAAAGTAATAGAATTCTCTGATCCAGCCTATTACGGCAACTACGGCTTGGAGAAAGACATCCACAACAACTTCCGTCCCGAGGAGCAGTACGAGAACGGCAGAGAGAGCATCTGGGCTATCCAATACTCTCGCAACGACGGTTCCACTTATGGTAACCTTAACTGGAGCTACGGACTTATTCCTCCAAGCATTCCTGGTGTTACCGATGGCGGCTGCGACTTCTACAAGCCATCACAGAACCTCGTCAATGCCTATCGTACAGGAACAGATGGGCTGCCCCTTCTTGACAACTTCAACGACCAAAACTACGACAAGTCGGCAGACAACGCCGACCCACGTCTATTCCTCACTGTAGGTATTCCCGACCTGCCCTATATGTTCAATAAAAACTATATCATAGAAAAAAATCACACTTGGAGCCGTTCCAACGGATTGTATGGATATAATGTCACCCTGAAACAGAATGTTGACCCTGCTCTAGCGAACGTATATCTCATCAAGGGCTCTTACTGGGCAAGTTCTATGAATCGCATTGTCTTCCGCTATGCCGACGTACTGCTTGAGCGTGCAGAAGCATACGCCCAGATGGGCAACACTACAGAAGCCATGAATCTGGTAAACCGAATCCGCAGCCGTGCAGCAGGCAGCACACAGATGATAGCCTCATACCCTGCCGACTATGGTGTTTCCTTCAAGGTAAATGCCTATACCGGCAGTTACAGCAAGGATGATGCAATCAAGAGAGTGAAGATGGAACGCCGTTTGGAACTTGGCATGGAATGTGAACGTTTCTTCGACCTCGTACGCTGGGGTGAAGCAGAAAAGGTGCTTAACAAATTCTACGCCGAAGAAATCGATAACTGCAACATCTACAAAGATGCTCACTTCACAGCTGATAAGGATGAATATCTGCCAATACCATTCGAACAGATATCTGCATCCAATGGACACTATACCCAGAATATTGGCAATTGGTAAAACTTAATAATTCACAACTGATAATTAAGAATACAGATATTATGAAAACAAAAATATTTTTTCTTACATGCATCGTTTGCTCCCTTTTAGGATTCGTTGCCTGTAGTGATGATGACAAAGCCAGCCTAAACCTAAGTGGAGACTGCCTCGTTGAGAAAGTTGGACTTGATGAATATGAGGGCATCATCGATCATACTGCTCATACCATCACAGTCACAGTACCTGAAGCCTACAACACATCGGCCATGAAGGTAACAAACCTCAAACTTTCCAATGGTGCGACCTGCAACATTCACGAGGGTGATATCCTCAATATGGGAGCCGCTATCGTGCTGCATATTGTCAATGGTGATGTTTTCATGGATTGGACATTGATTGCACGCAACTATAAACCAGCCATCAAACCAGCAGCCCTCTTCGTAGGTTCAGCATACAGTAAGGAGGAACTCGACATGGAGGCCCAGACAGCATGTAACTGGATGCTTGCAAATGTGCCCAATGCCTTCTATGCCTCATTTGAAGATATTGCCGATGGCACGGCAGACCTTTCAGAATGTAAGCTGATATGGTGGCACTGGCATGATGATGGTGTCGTGGACGGACACGATGGTTTCCTTGCAAAGGGTACTGATGCCCTTAATGTGAAAAACCAACTGAGGGCTTTCTACGAGAATGGTGGCTCTATGCTTCTCACCCGCTATGCTACTCACCTGCCTACATTCATCGGTGTGACAGGAGATGACGAATGGACGGTACCTAACAATTGCTTCGGCGACCCAGAAATGAGTTCATTCAAATGTGACGGACCATGGGCGTTTGATATCTATGCCGAGCAGGCCGCTCATCCTATTTGGAATAACCTCGTTAACGACGGCTTCGCAGGAAAAGTGCCATGTACCGACAGCGGATATTTCGTTTCTAATTCTGTAGCACAGTACCACCTCGGTTGGGACGGATGGGCAGATTTCTCTGCATGGAAGGCAAGAACCGGTGGCGTCATCCTTGGTGTATCAAAAGACGGTTCCAGCGATACCGTCGTTGCATGGGAATATCCTGCTACTGGTGATAAAGGCGGCATCGTCTGCATTGGATATGGTGGTTATGACTGGTATTCATACAAGTTTGCCCCAGGCTACTCTGAGCACTACCATAAGAACATTGAGATTATTACCAAAAACGCAATCGATTACTTAACAAAATAATGCCTTATGAAAAAGATGTTTTATATATTCTATGCAGGACTTGTATGTTGTGGTGCAGCCACAGCTATCACCTCATGCAGCGATGATACATATGGTCCTGATCCGGAAAAGAACTGGTCGGGCACAACAGAGACATTCATCCCTACGGATGAAAAAGGTTTCCGCACTTATTACAATCCTGCCATAGGGCGTTGCGGCGACCCAATGCCATTCTATGACCAGAAAGCACAAGAGTTTAAGGTGCTTTATTTGCAGGAATATGACAACAACGGAGCGTGCTATCACCCTTATTGGGGTGTCAGTACCACAGATGGTGCCAATTACGTTCCGATGGGAGAAGTGCTTCCAACCGGCACAAGCAACAAGCAACAGGATGCCGTGCTTGGTACAGGATGCGCTGTATATAACGAAAATGACGGTCTGTACTACATCTATTACACGGGCTACAACATACTGCTCTCCAATCGCGAGGTTGTGATGCGGGCCACCTCTCCTGACTTTAAGAATTGGACACGCGACTATAGCTGGTCACTGCGTGGTGCGGACTATGAATACTCAAAGATGGATTTCCGCGACCCGCAGATTTTCAAAATTGATGACGGCACATACCGCATGGTTATCTCTACCAGTCCTGCAGCTGGTGGTGACCCGGTATTTGCTGAGTTTAAGTCAACTGATATGAAGAACTGGGAAAATGTGGGGCCCTTCAAGATGTTATGGAATCGCATGTGTGAATGTCCTGACATTTTCAAGATGGGCGATTGGTGGTATCTCATCTACAGCGATGCCTCTCACGAAGGAAATGCCCGTACTGTGAAGTATATCAAGGCAGATTCTTATGAAAACTTGAAGAAGTGTTTCAACGACCCAGACCATAACTTCCCAGACGACAAGCAAGGACAACTCGACAGCCGAGGCTTCTATGCAGGCAAGACAGCCTCCAACGGCACAGACCGCTATATCTGGGGATGGTGTCCTTACCGTAAGGGGGCTGACATCTTTGAGAAGAATGTCAATGTCGGTGCAGAAGAGCCTGAATGGTCAGGTGCATTGGTATGCCACAAGATAGTACAGCATGCTGACGGAACAATCTCATTTGGTCCCGTACAGGGCATTGATGCGAAATATGACAAGACACAGGAAGTCAACGTAATGGCAAGCAATGGCTACAGCAACGGAACACTCGCAGGTGAAGGTGCTTACGTCCTCTATACACGTCTTGGCGTATGCAACCATATCAGTTTCACAATTACTACAGCAAATCAGGGGGACAAGTTCGGTATTTCCCTTGTTCGCGGCACAGACTCCGAGAAATACTATACTATGGTGGTTAATCCAGAGGATGGTAATGCAAAACGTAAAATCAACTTCGAAGAGGAGGGTAAAGAAGGTAAGGGATTCATTGGCAAAATAGACGGATACATGTTCCCCACCCCATCTGACAACACGTACAAGGTGGATATTTATACTGACAACTCTGTAATGGTGATGTACATCAACGACAATGTATGCTATACGAACCGTATCTATGGCATACAGAAGAACTGCTGGAGCATAAACGGCTATGGCGGTACTATCACCATCAGTGATGTAAGGGTATCGCAACAATAAACCGGTTTATCAAACAGTCACCCAGGGTCTCCGGGCCTTGGGTGGCATATAAACAACACATTTATTAATATCAAAAACACTGTTTTTATCATGAAAAAAGTATTTTTACTCATGTGCCTTATGGCAACAACTGTTATCGCAGGAGCAACTGACGTGTGGGAGGGTGAGCACGCTGTAGATTGGAGCAGCACCCTGAAAATCGAGGCTGCTAAGTTTGCTGACATGAAGGTTGGCGACAAACTGGTTATTGAATTCAAGGACGCTGCAGGCAAGGTTATCGAACTGCACAGCGATGGTGGCATGCTCCCGGGTACACGCTTTGCGCACTCTATCTTCCCTGACCAGAGTAATATCGAGGTGTTCGCCACCCCTGCAATGCTTTCATATCTGCAGGAGCATGGCCTTGAGGTCTGCGGTATGGATTTCATAGCTACTAAAATCTGGTATGGTGACGGCAAAGAGGGCATCGACGACCTGACTGCCTGGAGCGGATTCTTCTGGATGGACGAATGGAGCACTCTCGAGATTACAAAGAACAGCTTCGTGGGCGTTGACTGGGACAATATCTCTGCCATCCGTTTCTATTCAGAGGCTGGCCGTACTGACTATATCATCAACGTGATGACCAAGTGGGGCGATGGTGGCAAACTCGGCGACCAGACTACTATGACCATGACCGACGAATATGCAGAACTCAGCCTTGAGGGTATCGACATGGAGGCAGCGCTCGCTGACGTAGATCGTCTCATGATTCAGTGCAACAAGGAGAGTGGGGCTCCGTTCAACTTCACACAGGTAGAACTCGTTGCTAAATCATCGGCTGTCAGGAATGTTTCTGCAAAGACAGACAGGGCCGATAACAGTATATATACCATCTCCGGTGTAAAAGTCAATAATATCGGACAAAAGGGACTGTACATTGTCAACGGCAAGAAATTTGTTGGTAAATAGTCATATTTTATCCCAATGGTAAAGATGAGAAGATGTTTAATGACACTGTCTGCTGTGATGATGCTCACGGTGGTCTGGGCACAAGAGGTGATAACCCAGGCATGTGAACAGAGCATCGTGATACCGAGGTCACAGGGACGATATTTGTGGCTGCCGATTCAGGAGTCTGCTCCGGAAGGGAAGGTTCAGCTTATCGTCGGCGGCATGTTGCAAACGGAACAGAACGTACGT
>ODAJ012023464.1_pt1 | contig 12245 bp, 7 predicted proteins | sample 1539241 | NCBI WGS metagenome assembly ODAJ01 (sample SAMN02144231, study PRJEB22623) | gut metagenome | biome: sheep rumen | host: Ovis aries | place: New Zealand | reverse complement strand
TAACGACCTTGCAACCAAAGGAAAACTTGAAGCACTATGTGAAATGGTAAATCTGTACAAGAAACACCAGCAAGAACTAAGCTGGCTTGGCGGTAATTTGAACCAAGCAATGAAACGAGCCAACGAGATGGCTCAAAGCAAAGAACTCTCTCAATCCTATTATGACGAAGTTCTTTTCCCTCAGGTTAGAGAGATACAAGAGTTTCTGCACGACATTAAAGAAGAGCAACATCAGATAGCAAGGAAGCTCATTAAGCTATAAAATGAGTCATTACACTATGTATTTCCTAAAAAACAATAAATAAATGCTGTTTATTCTCCAATGGCTTGGATATTTGTTGAATATTTCATATCTTTGCGTCAAACATCAATATATTTATCCAATGACTGAAGATATTAACAGAATCAAAGTTGTACTTGTGGAAAAGAAGAGAACAGGCAAATGGCTGGCAGAGCAAATAGGCAAAGACCCTGCCACCGTGTCCAAATGGTGTACCAATACATCACAGCCAGACTTACCTACTCTTACAAAGATTGCCGACATCCTCGATGTTGACATCAAAGAATTGTTGAACTCAACGAAATAAGCAAGTATGGCAGCAATAAATGATTTGATAGCGCAAATAAAGGACGAAGACCTACGAGTCAGAATAGAGGAGGAGGTGAAACGTCTTTTGAAGCATAAGAAATTTGGCTTGGTGTTTGAAGACCACTTGCCTGAGGGCCTGACGGAAGGCGCAATATATCCCAGCCTTGAATTTGTAGATCAGGTGAAACATGCTCCTGACAAGGCGCCTTGGCATGCTTTGATTGAGGCTGACAATTATTATGCCTTGCAACTGTTGGCCTATCTTTATCCTGGTATGGTAGATTGCATTTATATTGACCCGCCATATAACACTGGAGCCAGAGATTGGAAATACAACAACGATTATGTGGATTCGGCTGACCAGTATCGTCATTCGAAATGGCTCTCTATGATGAAGCGGCGCTTGTTGTTGGCAAAGAAACTGCTAAATCCTCGCGACTCTGTGCTGATTGTCACTATCGATGAAAAGGAATACCTGCATTTGGGATGCCTGTTAGAAGATTTGTTCCCGGAGGCAAGGATACAGATGGTGAGCAGCGTAATTAATAACGGAGGCGTCAGACGTGGCGCAGAGTTCTCACGTACAGATGAATATTTGTTCTTTGTAATGTTTGGAGATTGTGGCCCACAAGGTTTATCTTTGTCTGAAGAATGGTATGGCAATGTAAAAAACACTAATAGGAATAAGCTGCGATGGCGCGAATTTAAACGTAGTGGTTCCAACAATCTTCGTAGTGACCGCCCCAATCAATTCTATCCAATTTTCATTAATAAGGGAAACAGGACTGTACATTCCGTAGGTGAAACATACTTTGGAGATAATTATCATGACATTGAAGCCCCAGAAGGTACAGTAGCGATCTGGCCGATTTTTCCAGATGGCAGAGAGGGATGTTGGGTATATCAATCGGAAGGATTCAAGAGGTTACACTCTAAAGGCTATATCAGACTGGGAAAGTTTACCAGTGTTGGTATGTCTATTAGTTATTTGGCAGACGGAGAACAAAAGAAAGTTGAAAAAGGAGAGTTTAAACTAATCGGTTATGCTCCTGATGGTTCTGTTATCACAGATGGAGAAGATTATGAGGCAAAAATAATACCTGGCACCAACTGGCAGATAGCATCTCATAATGCAAGTGAATACGGAACAAAAGTAATAAATTGTATTATAGGGCAAGGCCGTTTCTCCTTCCCCAAATCCCTTTATGCCGTCCATGATACTATCCGTTTCTTTGTGGCCAACAAACAAAATGCCTTGATTCTCGATTTCTTTGCAGGCTCTGGCACAACACTCCATGCAGTGAACTTGCTGAATGCAGAGGATGGAGGAAATCGTCGCTGCATCTTAGTGACAAACAATGAGGTATCAGAGCAAGAAACCAAAGATTTGAAGAAGAAAGGCATTAAGCCTGGTGATAAGGAATGGGAGCAACTTGGTATAGCCCAATACGTTACTTGGCCGCGCACTGTTTGTTCTATTGAGGGACACGACGTGAACGGTCAACCATTAAAAGGAGAATATCTTGGCACAGACCATCGGGAAATGAAAGATGGGTTTGAGTCAAACTGTGTGTTCTTCAAGTTGAACTTCCTTGACAAGACTCAAGTAGCATTAGGTCGGCAATTCCACGAACTACTGCCTTTGCTATGGATGAAAACTGGGGCATTCGGCCCTTGCCCACAATTAGAGAGTGACGAGATACCACAAACATTGTTACTACCAGAAAACCATTTTGCAATACTTACAGATGAAAAAGCATTCAGTCTTTTCGTAGATGAGGTTAACATGCAAGATATTATAAATATGGTTTATCTCGTAGTAGATAGTGATGCTATGTATCGGGATATGGCGCGTTGTTTCCCAAAGAAACAAACATGCCAGTTATATCGTGATTATTTAGACAATTTCCGTATCAATCAAAAAAGATAACGATGTTAGACGAACTGATTACATTCCAAAAGCGAGCATTAGCGAAGTTGCGTGACCATTGTGCCGCAGCCCATAATGAATATAGGAACAGCAGACAAAACCAAGTTGTTTCCTTCACTGCTCCAACAGGTGCAGGCAAGACCATTATCATGTCAGCGCTCATTGAGGATATTCTGTTTGGTAATGAGAAATATGTAGAACAGCCTGATGCTATTTTCGTTTGGCTGTCAGATTCCCCAGAACTTAACTTGCAGTCAAAGGAGAAAATAGATGCCAAAGCAGATAAAATCAAGTTGAGTCAGTGCGTCGTTATCTCAGATGATTCATTTGATCGAGAAATGTTGGAGGAAGGACACATCTATTTCTTGAACACACAGAAGTTAAGCCGTAGTAGTAATCTGACTCAGCATTCAGACAACCGCCAATATACGATATGGGAAACGCTGGCTAATACAATAGACGAAAAGACCGATAAACTCTATTTCATTATTGACGAAGCACATCGCGGCATGAAAGGCAGCGAAGCAGGGCGAGCAACAACCATTATGCAGAAATTCATATTGGGTAGTGAAAAAGACGGATTGCCTGCTGTTCCTGTTGTGATAGGTATGTCTGCAACCATAGAAAGGTTTAATCAACTGGTAAAAAACTCAACTGCGACGAATCGACCTGTCCGTGTTTCTCCTGAAGAAGTACGCTCGTCTGGTTTATTGAAAGATAGGGTCATTATCTATTATCCAAAGGAAGCCAGCGAACAGAAAGATGTAGCCGTATTGCAAGCAGCCACAGATGAATGGGTTGCAAAGTGCCAGCATTGGGAAACGTTTTGCCGTGAACAACATCATTGGATGGTAAAGCCCATCTTTGTCGTTCAAGTTCTAAATGGAAATAATGGTAGTTTGTCTGAAACTCGTCTTGATGAGTGTTTGGCAAAGATTGAGGAAAGGGCAAAATGTTCTTTCGTGAAAGGGGAAGTTGTACATGCCTTTGGTGATACAAAAGGCGTTATTTCCATTAATGGTTTGGATGTGCCATACGAAGAACCATCAAAGATTCAAGACAACAAGCAGATTAGAGTGGTTTTCTTCAAAGAAACACTCTCTACTGGTTGGGATTGTCCCAGAGCAGAAACCATGATGTCATATCGTCGCTATGTAGATGCAACAGCAATAGCCCAGTTGCTTGGGCGTATGGTTCGAACACCAATACAACAACGAATACTTGTTGATGACATGTTGAACGATGTACAGTTGTTCTTGCCTCACTTTGATGTAAATAAAGTGCAGAAAGTGGTTGATGAATTACAGAATGAAGAAGGTGGAGAACTGCCCACAGATATTATTGGAGATGAAATCGAACATGGCTCGTATGTCATGCTGACCTCTAAACGAGTTCAGCATAAATCACCAAAACCAGATATGAGTCTGCCGTTGTTTGACTTCCCACAGTCTGAAGATAATAATACAATAAATTCATCTGAGGGGCGCTCGTCTTCAGTACATACCAATCATAATACTGATAGCAAAACGAAACCAACGCCCATAGAATCCGAACCTATTGATTTTGAATATGACGAGATTGATCGTCCAAAGATTGTCAATTTCATCAATGACCTGGCTCTTCCAAGTTATCTGGTACGTTCTTTCCAGATGAATGACTATCTGAAATCACTTTTTGCTCTTGGTCGCTTCCTTCTCTTATCTGGGTTAGATATTAATGCAAATGAAGGGATTATTGAAGACATCGTTGAGAGAATTAACACCTATGTCAAGACTCTAAAGCATACTGGCAAATATACAGGAGCAAAGGAGAAGATTGTAAACTTTGAAATGCTTGTAAGTGTTTATGATGCTTTTGGAGAACAAATAAAAACAGCCCCCATCAAGAACATGTTCTCTGAATCTGATATTGACATCGAACGACAATTCCGAATTGCAGAAAAGAAGTTGTGTGATGAAGGTGTTGGCGTTGCATACGGTAGGAAATATGACAATCCAGATAGTCCTGGTAGTTTTATGGTTGATGTTATCCTATTTGCATTTGATGAAGACCAAATGCAACAACTTCAGGTATATGCCAAGAAAGAATATCATAAGTTAAATGACCAATATAGACAAAAGACGACTCGATTGTCTGACGCACTAAAGACACTATATCGAAACATTGTACGTGACAGTGCCGAAATATCCGAAGTACCGTTCAACTTAGGCGAAAACATCATGTTCCATAATGATGAAGAAGGCGAAGAATACGATGATCACTTGTTTGTGGATGAGCAGACGGGCAAAGTGCGTATCAAACTCAATACATGGGAAAAGGAAGTAATTGATGAGGAGCGTAAACGTGAAGACTATCGTTGCTGGTATCGCAATCCTTCTCGTGGAAGAGATGCACTGACCTTGTATCATAATTATAAGGGAACAATGAAACCGTTCTATCCTGATTTCCTGATTATTCGTAAAGAGAACGGAGGCGACTACATCATTGACATCCTTGAGCCACACGATTCCACTCGTGACGATAATGTCAGCAAGGCAAAAGCATTGGCACAATATGCCACAGAGAATCCTTGTATCGGACGTGCACAACTGATTCGTTTGACAAAGACGACTACAGGTGAGATACTTAAACGACTCGATTTTGCAACTCATAGCGAATTGCGTGAGAAGGTCGCGATTATCAATAACAATCAAGAACTGGATAATCTTTTCGTCCAGTATGGAGAGTGAAAAAAGAGACAACAAATAAACCGCAAAATAAAAAATATATGGAAATAGACACTACATCAATAAAAGGAGAAACATTTGAAAAAGATGTTTTCAGACTCATTTCGGAATGTTTAAGCCAAGATGAAGGTATTATCTTTGGCGGGGAGTTTGATTTCCTTCTACCAGATGGCGTAAAAAAATTAAAGTGGCCAAAGAATACTGCTGTAGAGATTAAGTATCGTCTAATATATAATTCATTTTCCAAGATTAGAGAAATCTATGATAGGATTCAGCCAAGCAAGTTAATTGTCGTTGTCATAAACGAAAACGTGACATCTTTAAGATTAACAAACAATGCTCGTATGAGCAGGCGTCAAATAGAAGTCATTTCATATCAGGACTTATATAAAAAAGCAAGTGCAATAGGCATATCCAATACGGATTATGCTAAAGAAGGAAACAGTGGGAATAAATATCTTGACAATGTAGATGCGAATATCCGAGAAAAAATAAAAGGAGTATTGAAAAGAGATAAAATTAGCATTTTTCTTGGTGCAGGTGTTAGTGCTTCTGCAGGTGTTGTCACTTGGAATAGTCTTTTAGAACAACTCTGTATTAAAAAGGGATTACCCAAAATTGACAGTGATATAGAGAGCGTAATAAAGGGAAGGTATATTATTGATGCATATAAAAAACAGCAAAAAGAGATACCTGATGATTTCTATATAGATATGAGAAATATTTTGTATGCAAATATACATTCCTCAAAATTAATTAATTCAATAGCAAAATTAATTGCAACAAGCAATATAGAGAGTATTATATCCTATAATTATGATGACCTTGTTGAACAAAAAGTTAATGAAGAGAAGCCCTGCTATTCGGTGTTTGATAAATCACGACCAATAGACGGAAGCAGCCTACATGTTTATCATGTGCATGGTTTTATACCACAAAATGGAGACTGGTCACCGATTGTCTTAGGAGAAAAAGAGTATCATCAGATATATCAAGAATCATACAATTGGGGCAATGTAGAACAACTTCACGCACTATGTAGAAGTGCATGTCTATTTATTGGACTGTCTATGAATGATCCCAATTTAAGAAGACTTATAGATATTTCTAATGATGGTGGCGAAGTGGAACCTGTTCATTATGCTTTTCTTAGGAAAATAGAATATGATGTGCCATTTATGGAAAAAGTAATGCGGGGATTTGGAGTAAATTGTGTATGGTATGACAGGCATGAAGAATTACCTGAATTATTAGAGTCGTTATGCAATTGATTTTACATAATTAATGGTTAATTCTTGCGAGTTAGTGGGTAACTCGAAATGAGATAATTCAAATAGTTAAACACAATAATATAAAACAATTAAGATGGCAGGAAATGAAAATATTACAAATCATAGGAATCCAATTGTTATTGGGTTCTGTTTGATTGTTGTTATAACTCTGAGCCTTTTAATCGCGTATCTATGCCATTCGACAAAGATATTAGCAGAATCCCAAGAAAGGATTGTGACAGAGCATGTTAGGCATATTGCAACAGTTGATTCACTTTTCTATGAAATGAAAGAAGTAATACTAAGTAATGATTCTGGAAAGATTGCAAATGCTCCTGTTTTACTTTCACAATTACAAAAGGACTCTGCATTATTCAAGAGAGAAATCTTGCTATCCCAAGAAGAAATGAACAATCTTGTCGAATTACATATAGACAAGATAGAAAATGACTACGCACAAATAGGTATTTGGGGAGGTGTGTTAAGCGTAATCTTCATTATCTTTGGTTTCTTTGCAATTTTCAAACTTGAAGAAACAAAATCAGATGCCCAAAGGATTCTTAATGATGTTATCAAAAAGGGAGAAGAAGCAAAGAACCAAATAGTTCAACTTCAATCACAAGCGTCAGAGCTAAATGGTATTCTTAATAATATAAAACAAGAAGGGACTACGCTATACCAAAATAAGGCAAAAGAGTTTAATGACTTATTGACCAATCTAACGCAACAATTAGCACAAGCAAGCCAAGACTCCACAAAGATTCAAGAAATCCGCAAGGAAATCGAGGAGAAAAGTGGAAATTACCAAATGTCATTAGATGCAATGGAAAAGCAATTGAAACAGTATGAAGCACTTTCAATAACTATTCATGAAGTTTTGGATAAAATCAGAAAGGAGGCATCTAATGAATAATCAGCAAAATGTAAGCGTCTTTAATTATTTGACACAGGTACAATCGTTATTTTCACAATATATACAAATTAAGGCTCAACTTAATTTGTTAGAGAATAATCTGGAAGCATTGGATAAGGCATTTGATGTGATTCCTACACAGCAAAATCTTTTTGCTATCCAAAATACATGGAATCAGAAATATCAAATCATGCAACAAATCCCCCCAATAGCTAATAGCATTGTTGCCAATCTTACTGAAGCGACAAAACTTGCGTTGTCTTCAATCCAAACAAACATTACATCTGGGAATAGATTAAACTTGGCCCTAAATGACAATGCCATTGCTTCTATATGTTCTACTATAGAGCAAAATAGTATTCTTCCTTATATTAAGGAACTATATCGGCAATATTGTATAATGCAAAACATTCCCATGCAATTGAGCAACATTGAAATGCTATTGCGAATGAGTCAAAATAACATCCCCAATTTTAGTCGCTTAAAAACAATAATAAATGGTTATTAAATAAATGCGATTCAATATGGCAAGAGAATATATATTATATTGGTTGATGTCTTTCTGGTGTTTGTTTTAAAAATATAAAATTCGATGATAAGTTATATAATACCACAAATACTAACGTATCAAAACATTGACGATTTATTTGTGAATAATAACAAAGCGCGTTCATTGTCTTATGCTGAAAGAAATTTGTCCATAGATGAATTGCTTAAAGACGACTTCATTTGTGTTGTCGGCGAACCTGGAATTGGCAAGAGTAGACTTATTGATGAAATAAAGAATCGTTCTTCCAAAAAGAATATACATTCTTGCAAAGCATCGGAAATAAAAGACAAGCCTATCCCTAATGATATTGAATACTGCATAATAGATGCTTTAGATGAAGTTGAAGGAGATACATTTTATAGTACGTTACAACAAATAAAGGACTATAAAGAAAAGAATTCAGATTCCAAAGTGTTATTCACCTGTAGAAAACATTATGTGGCATCTTATAAAAACCATTTTGCCTCTTGTAAAGACTTAATCTATGTAGAATTGTGTCGACTGAGAGATGAAGATGTAATGGAAGTTGTAAATAAGTGTTCTGAGATAACAAAAGTTAGTGTTGCTAATAATTCAAAATTAAAAGAACTCCTAACAATTCCTAGATATTTGACTTATTTTGAGGAATTTGAAGAACAAAAAGGTGAGATTTCGAATATCGGTGAGCTATTTGAGTATATGACAAGTCAGTCAATACTAAAAGCTATAGAAGCTCGTTATAATGACAGCAAGAACGAAAACTTCAAGATCCTTATACAAAGAGTATTGGAGAAAGTTTCATTCATCATGGAGATAAGCCGTAAAGACCAAATCTCAAAAGATGAACTTTACACGATTCTTGATGGAATAAAGGGTAATATGGCTCAGATGCTCGTAGCCAATTTTGACCTATTTTTCTTTGAAAGTCGCATATTAAAAGATACAAACGGAATTCTACAATTTGAAAACACTGAACTACAGGAATATCTTGCTGCAAAAGAGTTATGTAGACACGACAACATAGAAAGTGTTCTCTACGATATCGCTGTCCAGAAAGACTTAAAGCATATTCATCTCAATTGGTATGATATTATTCCTCACATGTCATATACAAAAGATAGAGTACACTCCTTCATTAACATAATTAAGCTCATTGTATCATACGAGTCTTGCCTTGAGAATGAATCATTTGAATCACTTTTGAGATACATTGTTTCATCTATCCTTTCTCCCCAACAGAAAAAAGAACTATTTTCAATTATACTTGATCATTATCTGCGTGTACCTGCATATATGTATTGGAGAGCGCCAATTCTCAAATTAATGCAAGAATGCTACACGCCCAATTGTAATAGCGAATTAAAACCATTTGTTGAATATGTCAAGCAGTTCAACAAAATACAATTGGCAAATATCTGTGCCATACTTGAGGTGATTGTTGAAGAGGACAAGCTCGATAAAGATATATATGACTATTGGACGTATGCTGCAGATATTCTCATACAAGAGGATGATGAAGAGAAAAAGTTGGCTGCTTTAAATCTATACAAGGCACTTAAAGTCTGGGATAATCTTACTCGCCTTTCAAAAGAGTATAGTTTTTTTTCACAAAAGCTTAAAGAAAGGTATTGTGAAGTTACTGGCTATGGAAAGATTACGGATAATGCTGTTGTAGATTGCTGGTTAAATGGATGCTTTGAGAGTAATCCTCATGCGATTAATGCTGTATTATGCATTGAGGCTCCTGCAACGATAGCTTATGCATATAACAGTATTATTGAAGCCAATAAACTCAACGAGTTTTTCGACCCCAAAGGAGAAAGGGCTGTCTTCTATGAACCTTATCTAAATAAACAATTTACTATTATTTGGAATGAAGATCCTGAAAAGAAAAAACTCATAACAAAAATCATTGCAAATTACGTCGAAAGAGAGTCCTATTCTATTCTTCATGAGATTGATGGTACTGTTAAACAAATAATACTTGATAATGAAACAGGAAAGATATTTGTAAAATGCTTTAATAGAGGATGGTATTTAGAAGATGTCTTTAGACACTTTGATGAAAAATTAGTTGATGCAGAATTAGTTTCGGCTTTAGACAAGTTATTGAATGAGATAAAGGTGGATAAATTGCGTATAGATTTTATTCTTACTACTCTTATTAATAAAATCAGGAATGATGAAGCCAAGAGTGTTTCCGTGTCCAAATACATATCACGTTATGCTGAAACATTTGCCCAATGGGACAAAAATTCAGAAGAAGATGCAAAAAGGAAAGATAATAATTCATCATCCATGTTGGATTATCAGAGCCTTACAGAATCTGACGTGTCCAAGTATGTAAAATATAATGCAGCATATAGATTATCCAAAAACATAAACTACTTACAGGAACAGAATTCACAGCCATTTGTGAATGTGATTGAAACATTTATAGATGAGATGAATCTAGACAAATTGAAGTTGGAAAAGAAAGAGAATAATTCTTTCAGTATTTCTACGATGCTGGTTATGCTCCCATCTTTTGTTAGAGCAATGTATCATCTAAACTTCATTGACTTACTAATAAAACACAGGATTGTCTTGGCAAAGACTCTGCCATTTATTCGCTGCATCCCATCTCATGATTACAACGAAATACGAAACATCTATAAGTCTATCATTGGGAATCTCAGCGATGATGAGAAAAAAGAGCTAATGGTTTGGTGGAAATCAAGAAAAGATGACCTCATGAATATCAGCCCTGACAGTGTACTTACATGTATAAACGATTACAATTTTGATGCATTATCCTATAAACTAGAGGAGTATATAGATGAATACACAAAGAACCAAGATATAGAACACCGTTATGCTGCATCGAAAGCTTTGGAGTTAATATCAACTGGATACGGGAACTGGAATATTGAGAAATATAGGAATCTTTTCAATCTATTAAAAGATGACGATATTGAAAGTGTAAAAATGCTATGTAATGCAATAATGATTGAAAAATATCAAGATGCAGAAGCAATTACTTGGAGGATAGACTATCTTAAAAATCATGTATTGCAATCTCTTCATAACAGCACAGGACATGTTCGTGCAATCTCTATAGAGGAATCAGAAATGACTAATCCCAATCCACAGATGTTCAGATGCTTTATGAACATAAAAGGGAATATAAAATTAGATGATCAAATGCTTAGTTTGTTTGATGTTGGACTATCGTTATGTAATAATCCTGACACACAGGAATACGCGAGTTATATTCTTAAACAGATATACAATTTCTTTTTAAATACTGATAATGGTTACATTCCAGAATTGAGGAAGAAAGTGGAGGCGTTCAATGCTAAAAATGTGAGTTTCCTCGCTAACGACATCATGAACAATGCTGAAATGATATTCTTAAAAAAGGAAAAGATTTCGATTGATAAAGCTATCAAGATGTATAATAAATGTATTGATGAATCTCATTTGGAAATACGTAACGATGGTGATTTGAGAAGATATTTCACATATATACATTCCGAAGTTCAGAAAGAGATACAGGATCAAGGTATATACTCTTTGATAAGCCGAGACGTATTAAGTGAAGATTTCATACAGAGGGAGTTAAAGAATACCATTGTAAACAAATGCTGTAAATTGGGTTTGAATGCGATTCAGATAGATAGAGAAGTCGCACTTCAAGATAACAAGCGTACAGATCTTCTCATTAGATATGGTTTTTGTAATCCTATCATGGTAGAGTTGAAGTTACTACATAATGACGAAATTCAAAACGAGAGGAAGCGTCATGAATACAAGAAGAAGTTTATTAAATACACAAACGCTACTAATGCCTGCCTGTCTGTTTTTTGGGTATTTAATGTTCATAATGACAGAAGTGACGCTACAAAATTCAAGAATCTAGAAGAAGAATATAAAGATCTCGACAACACTAGGGTATTACTAACTGATTGTAAATGTAGCAGTGGTATTGATACTGGTATATCTAAGAACAAACAAACTTCTGGATTAAAGAAGGAGAGTAATAAGAATAGAAGAAAAGGCAAATAATGAAGCTAAAGAACAATGAGATATCGCAAGAACACCTGTGCTCTTTTCGAAAATAATGATTAACTTTGCAAACGAAATATGAACATGAACGAGAAAACGATAAAGGAAGCACTGCTTAAAGGCGAACGTGTAACGCTGGAGTGTAAGAAAGCTAAGTCTGAAGTTCCCAAAGAACTTTGGAATACGTACTCTGCCTTTGCGAATACTATCGGCGGCTTAATACTGCTTGGCGTAGAGGAA
>ODAJ014730176.1_pt1 | contig 12252 bp, 10 predicted proteins | sample 1539241 | NCBI WGS metagenome assembly ODAJ01 (sample SAMN02144231, study PRJEB22623) | gut metagenome | biome: sheep rumen | host: Ovis aries | place: New Zealand | reverse complement strand
TTCACACTGTTTGGAATAACAATACTTTGCAAACTTTTACAGCCATCAAAAGCATTTCTTCCTATTTCCACTATGTTATTACCTAATATGGCCGAATTAAGATTGTCGCACTTGTAAAATGCACGCATACCCAATACAGTCGCCGCTTCTTGTGATGTATTATCACCTATCTCTATAGTTTTTATTCCCAAACAGTATGCAAAACATTCGGTTCCGATGCTGGTAACACTACTTGGAATCTTTACTGAAGTCAAACCGCTGAAATAATAAAAAGCATGACTGGTAATAGTTTTTACGCCATCAGGAATGACCAAGTCATGGATCTCCTCACCATTCAAAAACAGATGTGATGCTGTAGAAAGTGGGTTAGTCTTAAAATACGATTCAAAATTGATATTGCACCATGCTGCTAAGTCTTTTATCTTAACAGATGTAGCTTTTCCGTTATAGAATGCCTCTTGACAAATTTTTGTTATACTACTTGGTATTTCAATAGAATTCAAGGATCGATTAGCAAAAGCATTTTTCCTTATAGTAGTAACACTATAAGTCACATCGTTATATGTCACCGCTTCTGGGATAACTACATCTCCAGAATATTGATTACATCCAGTTACTTCAGCTATGCTACCTTTTGTAAGAAGATTGTAAGAAATGCCGTCAATCTCAACTTCATCTGCACTTGCCACCATTGGTAGCATCATCAAAGCAAGAAATAGTAAAATTTGTTGTTTCATCATCATTGTTTGTTTTAGTTGTTATTTGTCTACAAAGGTAATACAAATATTTGGAAATACAAAAAGAAAACGTGAGCAATTACTTCGCTTACGTCCTAGAGGTATCTGCAAACACCCAACACACTTAACGAGTAATGCCCACGCCCTCGGGCGCGAATCATCTACTTGGTCTTGTGTGTTCTTTTTGAAATTTTGCAGATTTTCTAGAACAAGATTCAGCGGACGCTTCAACGTATATGTTTATTTATATTTCTTCAGCCCATAGGCAATCACATTTTATTCGGTTCAACAATTATGCTATTACACCGGAGTGTAATTGTTCTATCGGGAATATCAAGTCCCAGTTCTTGTCCCATACTACATTGCCATTGTCAATGGTGATATACTTAATTCGCAGGCAAAGATAGGGATTATTTCCGAGAAAAGCAAGAAAAAGGTGAAAATCTTTCGATTCCCACCCGTAAAGTATACTTGTTTTCAGAATCTGCTTGGAATCTTCTGTTACCTTATTCTTTTTACAAGAGTCTGGGGATTCATTCTTGTGTCCCAAATATCAACAATGTGTATGATGTCTTCTGTTTCATTATAATAGTAGATGATTTTGAAACGATTATGCATCAGATGGCATTGTCTGTATAAAATACGTCTTCCAAGGAGTAGTTCCTCTAAAGGGTATGAAACAGGGTAACGCTCTAAACGCCACTCGATAGTTTTTCTTTCCTTCTGCCAACGTTTAACTGTAGAATTGCCAAACTCAATCCGAGCGTTTTCTAAATATTCCAACAGCAAATTTATTGCATTCTCTTCCCAAATTACCTTAGCCATGGATATTTCTCAGATAGCATTTTATCCACTTCTTCAGATGAATACCATTTCACCTCACCTTTTGCCAATTTTTCCTCGAACTTATCAATTCTGGCTATGGCCTCTTCTTCAGTCTTTGGACCAAGTATTGGCAAACGATCCCAATCGAGATCGTCAATCCAATCGTGAACTTCTGTATGTCCATTTGCTCGGTTGGAGGTGGAAACAGCATAATCGGCCACTGGTTCTGCAATTGGCTCAGAACACATACCTGTACCCTGTTCCTCACCAATCTGTGGATATCGTTTCTCTTCCATAGTTTCCTAATTTGACGCTACAAAGATAAGATAAATTTAGCAAACGACGTTCATAGTGAGCTGTATTTTTTGCAAAAGTAAGCATTTTTTATAAATTTGCGCTATGGTGCCACGGTGAGTGACATCTGAAATCTGATGGAAGATGTGATTGGAGTCAGGGACATATAAAAAATGCGCCAAGAGTTAGTCCTGACGCATTTTTTTATGTTAGATGATTGATTACATCTGAGGGAGTTCAAGCCACTTCACATAGCAGAAGTCCATGCGGTGAGGCAAATCCTTGTGCTTCGGATACATACGGATGGCTGACTTGTACTGGCCGAACTGGCTAGGAGACAGGGTGGCTTCGAAAATGAAGTTATTGCCTTCCTTGCCAACCATCTTCAGAGGCTCTACAGAGAATACACGCTCTTCACCGTTCTTGTCGGCACAGATGTTTACCTTCTCCAGTCCTATTGCATCTTCGAGACCCTGCTCGTTGATGACGTACTTGATGGTGTACTTCTTACCAGCCTCGCAACCAGTTGCAGGGAAGTCCCACTCGCAGCTTACCACGTTGATAGCATCCCAACGCTCTGCAACTGCTTCCTTCCACTGTGCAATGTCCTTAGCCTTACGGTTGTTGTCCTTAGCAAGTTCCTTGAAGCGCTTTGCCTGCTTCTCATAGAACTTAGAATAGTAGTCGTCCAACTGACGCTTCATGGTGTAGTGAGGAGCAATCTGGGCGATAGAGTTCTTGACAACCTTGATCCAACCCTTGGAAATACCGGTCTTCTTGTCTCTATTATAATAAAGAGGTACAATCTCGTTCTCCAACAGGCCATAGATGGTAGCAGCATCAAGCTGATCCTGATAGCCCTGGTTCTGGTAAGTACGTTTCTCGGTAAGAGCCCATCCGGCACCCTCACGATAACCCTCCAGCCACCAACCGTCCTTTACGGAGAGGTTGACAACACCGTTCATCTCGGCTTTCTCGCCTGATGTACCAGAAGCCTCCAGAGGACGTGTAGGAGTATTCATCCAGATATCAACACCTGATACCAAGCGACGAGCCAACAGGAAGTCGTAGTCCTCGAGGAAGATAATCTTACCCTGGAACTCGTCACGCTGTGAAATCTCGAAAATCTTCTTGATAAGACCCTGTCCAGCACCATCGGCGGGGTGTGCCTTACCTGCGAATAGGAAGATGACAGGACGCTCAGGATTGTTGACAATGCGAGAGAGACGATTCAGGTCGGTGAACAGCAGGTGGGCACGCTTGTAGGTAGCAAAGCGACGGCAGAAACCGATAACGAGTGCGTTGGGATTGAAACGCTCAACGAGCTTCACTACACGTGCAGGATCACCCTGGTTCTTCAACCATGTCTCCTGGAACTGTATTGTAATATAATCGAACAGCTTAGCTTTCAGAGCCATACGTGTTGCCCATACCTCTTCATCTGGACAATTGTAGATGCCGTGCCAGATGTCTTCATTCGACTGATCGCTCATGAACTTAGGATCGAAGTACTTGCTATAGACGGCACGCCACTCAGCAGCAGCCCATGTGGGGAAGTGAACACCATTGGTCACGTAGCCTACGTGGTTCTCCTCAGGATAATAACCGTTCCAGATAGGAGCGAACATCTTCTGAGATACCCATCCGTGAAGCTTAGACACACCGTTTACCTCCTGACAGGTGTTGCAAGCGAAGGTTGACATACAGAACTTCTCAGCGTGGTCGTCAGGATTGGTGCGACCCATGCCGATGAACTCGTCCCAGGTGATGCCCAACTTCTGAGGATAAGCACCCATGTACTTGCCGAACAGACCCTCGTCGAAGTAGTCGTGACCAGCAGGAACAGGAGTATGAACGGTATAAAGGCCACTGGCACGAACCAGCTCAAGAGCCTGGTTGAAGTTCAGACCATCCTCCTCGATATAGTCGCACAGGCGCTGCAGGTTGCAGAGAGCTGCGTGACCTTCGTTACAATGGTAGATATCTTTCTTGATGCCCAGCTTTTTCAGCAACAGCATACCACCGATACCCAACAGGATTTCCTGCTTCAGACGGTTCTCCCAGTCACCACCATAGAGTGAGTGAGTAATGGGCTTGTCGAAGTCAGAGTTCATCTCGTTGTCAGTATCCAGCAGATACAGGCTTACACGACCTACGTTAACGCGCCATACATAAGCGTGAACCTGATAGTTGGTGTAAGGAACGTCGATAACCAATGGATTGCCGTCCTTGTCGAGCTGACGCTCAATGGGCAGAGAACCGAAGTTCTGTGACTCGTAGTTGGCAATCTGCTGTCCGTCCATCGACAGGCTCTGTGTGAAGTAGCCAAAACGATAGAGGAATCCTACTGCACACATGTCAACGTTAGAGTCGGAAGCTTCCTTTACATAGTCACCAGCCAGCATTCCCAGACCGCCAGAATAAATCTTCAGGGCAGAGTGGATACCGTACTCCATGCAGAAGTAGGCTACTGAGGGGCGCTTCTTGTCGGGCTTCACATCCATGTAAGCACGGAACTGTGCATAAACGTCCTTGACACGCTTCATCAGCTTCTTATCCTTCAGAATTTCTTCCTTACGGGTACGGGTCAGACGCTCAAGCAACATGACGGGATTGTGCTTTACATCATGATAAATCTCAGGATCAAGGTCACGGAACAAGTCACGAGCCTCGAAGTTCCAAACCCACCACATGTTATGGGCAACCTCGTCCAAACACTTCAGTTCATCGGGAAGACTTGACTTTACAATCAGAGCTTTCCACTGTGGAACATTTGCATAATCAGCTTTAATTTTCATAATCTAACAATTATTATGTTTGTATTCTTAATTCTTTATTCTAACTTCAGACTTCTTACATCAGACATCTAACCTCTTTCTTCCGCTTTACGCAGAGCAATATCGTAGGCCTCATGGTAGAACTTGATGAACTCACTCCAAAGTGCCTTTTTAGATAATGCATCAGCCTTCTTCCTGCAAGCATCAACCTCTTTCTGCGACATATTGGAGAATTTGGCTACGGTGTCTTTGATGGCATCAGCAACCTCAGAATAGTTATAATCCGTACGATGTATAACCTTCACGCCATCTTCTATCTCGCCATAACGACCTCCAAACTCGCTATTAGCCCAAAGGCCAAAGCCTGCCAGATCGGTAGTGATACAGGGCACTTTGAAGGCGACTGCTTCCAGTGGAGTATAACCCCACGGCTCGTAGTAGGAAGGATATACACAGAGGTCGTTACCCAATACGATATCATAGTAGGTCATATTCACAATACCATCCTTGCCATCCAGATAGCAGGGAAGGAAAATTACCTTCACGTTATCGTCCTGACGGTTATGCATATCGTAATATTTCATCATGCTCAGCACGTTGTCATGACTCATATTGTGAAGCCAGTGTGTTACCTGAGGGACGTCAAGAGGAGTGGTGAACGACTGGCCACTAGCCAGGCGCTCCTGCAAATCCTTGCGAGGCTCCCCTACCCAACCGGGTACTTCGATGAAGGCAACCACCTTCTTCTTCAAGTCACGGTCACGCAGCAGACGGTTCATAGCTTCCACAAAGACGTCAATACCCTTGTTGCGGAACTCATAACGACCACTAGTAGATACTATCAGCGTATCATCGTCCAGCTGTTCACCCAACAGGGCGTTGGCTACCTCCAGCAGACGCTTACGAGCTGCCTTGCGCTTACGGGTAAACACGGCACCTTTAGGTACGAAATCACCATCGAAGCCATTAGGCAACACCACGTCAACAGGTTTGTCGAGCAATTCCACACACTCCTTAGCCGTAATGTCACTTACCGTTGTAAAGCAGTCAACATGCATAGCCGTCTGTTTCTCTATCGAGTGCTTCGACTGCATGTTCAACTCGCCAGCCATCTGGTCGCCGTTATAGGCAAATAGATAGTCGTACAGCGGTTTCTGATTGCCAGCAATGGAGCGGCCTATGCTGGTAGCATGGGTTGTGAAGATAGTACCTATCTGGGGCAGATGAGCATTGATGTAGAGTGCGCCCAGACCACACATCCACTCGTTAGCATGATAAATAACACGCTGGTTCTTGTTGAGATAGTGGTTGTAAAAACTCTCCACTACCAGACCTGCAGCGTAAGAGAACATGGAGGCTTCGTCGTAGTCACCATAGGCATGGAGCGAATCGACTTGATATTTCTCCCAAAGCCATCCGTAAATCTCGTTTTTCTGTACGAAATAAGGCTGAAAGTCCACCAAAACGGCTATTGGCTCTCCAGGAACGGTCCATCTGCCAACACGCAAGTTCAGGCCTTGTTCTTTAGCCTCCCATTGCCATTCAGCAAAAAGCGACTTGTCTTCCTTGAAGTAGGGACTTTCCTCCTCTTTCCAAAAATCAGGACCAATAAATATTATTCTGTCCTTCATTTCCTCCTGTAATGTCTTTGCTCGCGTTGAAAGTACGGTGTAAATACCGCCTACTTTGTTACAAACCTCCCAACTCGACTCAAAGATGTAATCAGGCTTTAATAAATCTTTTCCCATTCTTATACTAGTATAACGGGTGCAAAGATACTTAAAATATTCTAAAAACAACCACGTTTGCGTATTAATTTTCTACGTAAACGGTTTTTTTTTGATTTAGATTCACTACCTTTGACCTCAAAATTCAGCATACATGGTTAGAAACATCCTTTATACACTACTCTTATGGTGCTTTCCTGTTGTTATTCACGCCCAAGACAACACATTTCGCGCGTACCTTTATAATAATGAATATAACGTCTATCTGCGCATTAATTTCTACGACCAGGATGTTCGCGTTCCTGGACAGGAGCTTTACGGCACCCTTCCTGGATATCTCGGCAAGGTCAACAACTCCTTCTGCTGGGTCATCACCTCTTGTCAGATAAAGAATGACCGTGAGGCCACACTCCAACTCATCAACGATTTTGGCAGCGAAGACCTAACAGCCACCCTTACACGAAAGAACGACTCCATCTATCTGTTCCGTCAAGGAGCAGGCAGCACCATCAAGGTCCCCAACAAAGGAAAATGGCAGAAGCTCCCCAAGTCATTGGAATTCAAACGAAAATAGATACAATATGATTACATTCCCGATAGCCAAGATCAACTTAGGACTGAATGTGGTAGAGAAACGTCAGGACGGATACCATAACCTGCAAACCGTATTCTACCCTGTGCCCATCAAAGATGCATTGGAAGTGCAACAGATGGACAAAGACTTCCCCTCTACATTCGACTGCGACCTGAAAGTAACCAATATTGTCATAGAAGGCGACGAGCAACGAAACCTGGTGGTGAAGGCATACAAACTGCTGAAGGAGGACTTCCCTACTCTACCCAGGATTCACACTCACCTATGGAAAGGCATTCCTACACAGGCCGGAATGGGTGGAGGGTCGAGTGACTGCGCCTATATGATAACATTGTTGAACAAGATGTTCGGACTGGGAATGAATAGTGAGCAGATGTGTCAGTATGCTGCACGACTGGGTGCCGACTGTGCCTTCTTCGTTGAGAGCCGTCCCTGCTATGCAGAGGGCATTGGCGAGAAGTTGGAGCCTATCAGCCTGGATTTGAGCAACTGGTATATCGGAGTGGTAAGACCAGACATTCCCGTACCCACCAAAGAAGCCTTTTCGCGTATTCACCCACATTTTCCCAAGATGAACTGCAAGGATGCCGTGATGCAACCTGTTGAAACGTGGAAAGAGACGCTAGTGAATGATTTCGAGGAGAGTGTATTTGCCCTGCATCCTGAAATCGGAGCCGTCAAAGACGAGCTATATAAAATGGGCGCCACCTATGCAGCCATGTCTGGCTCAGGCAGCGCCCTATATGGGTTGTTCAGAAATTGCCCTGATAATATTTGTCAGCAGTTTCCTGATATGTTTACGTTCTACAGTAAGCTATAAAAGGCGTCAATCGCGTTCTTCAAGCAAGGCTGATGTACGGACGCGGCTAAGCGTCTCGGGAGTCATCTGCAGATAACTGGCAATGTAAACCAGCGGAGCACGAAGTACGAGCTGTGGCGAACGTTTTACCAGCTTGGCATAACGCTCAGGAGCGGACTCAAAGCGAAGCATATCTGCATGAATCTGTGAAATAATAAGCGATTCTTCCAGAATTTTACGATATAACATCTGGATATTCACATTGCGAACGGCCTCATGCTCCAGTCTTGCTTTAGGCATCGCATAGATAATAGTAGGCTCCAGGGCTTGAATTTGCTGACGACTGGGCTCTTCCTTGAACAAACTCTCAATGCACATGCAGATTGAGTTCTCTGTAGCCATGTATTCTGTCAGTTCCTTACCATTCTTATAGTAGAATTGGCGCACCAGTCCCTTTACTACCCAATAAATATTCGTGCAGGTTTCTCCTTCTTTCAGGATAACCTCACCCTTCTGGAATTTCATGGGCACCAAAATCCCTTCTAGTACATCCAGTTCGTCATGCGTCATCGTGCTATAGCGCCTTGCCAGTTCTCTTGCCACATCACGTGTTGTCAGTCCAATTGTTGTCATAGTTTTATAGTTTCTAAGTATATTTAGTCTAATTTCAATACGGCGAGGAAAGCCTTCTGCGGCACCTCTACGTTTCCTATTTGTTTCATGCGTTTCTTGCCTCGCTTCTGTTTCTCTAGCAATTTACGCTTACGGCTCACATCACCGCCATAGCATTTGGCAGTAACGTCTTTACGAACTTGTTTTACCGTCTCACGAGCGATAATCTTTGCTCCAATAGCAGCCTGGATGGCAATATCGAATTGCTGACGTGGAATGAGTTCCTTCAGTTTCTCGCACATGCGACGTCCAAAGCTGACAGCATTGTCCTGATGGGTCAGTGTGCTCAGGGCATCCACCGGCTCACCATTGAGCAGGATATCAAGCTTAGCCAACTTCGAGGGACGGAACGAGTCAATGTGATAGTCGAAAGAAGCATAGCCCTTTGAAATACTCTTCAACTTGTCGTAGAAGTCTATCACAATCTCACCCAGAGGGAGCATGAAACGCAATTCCACACGATTGCCTGAAACATATTGCTGATCTATCAGTTCACCACGTTTATCAAGACAGAGCGTCATGATGGGACCGATGAAATCAGCTGCAGTAATGATAGAAGCCTTGATATACGGTTCTTCTATATGGTCTATCATCGTCTGGTCGGGCAGTCCAGAGGGGTTGTGCACCTCTTTCTCCTCCCCTTGCTTTGTATAGCACATATAGGTAACGTTGGGCACCGTGGTGATGACATCCATGTCGAACTCACGGTCCAAGCGTTCCTGCACAATCTCCATGTGGAGCAGACCGAGGAATCCGCAACGAAAACCGAAACCCAGGGCAATGGAAGTCTCAGGAGTAAACGTCAGCGAGGCATCGTTCAGCTGAAGCTTTTCCAAAGAAGCACGCAGGTTCTCATAGTCTGTAGGGTCAATGGGATAGACACCTGCAAACACCATAGGCTTCACTTCCTGGAAACCCTCAATAGCTTTGTCGCACGGGTTGGCAATATGGGTAATGGTATCGCCCACCTTTACCTCCTTGGCATTCTTGATACCTGAGATAATATAGCCCACCTCGCCGGTGCGAAGCTCCTTGCGAGGTATCATGTCCATCTTGAGCACACCAACCTCGTCGGCAACATACTCCATACCAGTATTGAAGAACTTTACCTTGTCACCCTGACGAATCACGCCATTGGTAATCTTGAAGTAGGCAATAATGCCTCGGAAGGAATTGAAGACGGAATCGAAAATAAGGGCCTGCAAGGGAGCAGCTTCATCACCAACAGGATGGGGAATGCGCTCTACAACGGCATTCAGGATATCTTCGACACCTTCGCCTGTCTTGCCAGAGGCACGGATAATCTCAGAACGGTCACATCCAATGAGTTCTACTATCTCGTCTTCCACCTCGTCAGGCATAGCCGATGGCATATCAATCTTATTGATAACCGGAATAATCTCCAAATCGTTATCGATAGCCATGTAGAGATTGGAAATGGTCTGAGCCTGAACACCTTGTGTAGCATCTACTACCAACAAGGCACCCTCGCAAGCAGCAATGGAACGACTCACCTCATAAGAGAAATCGACATGTCCCGGAGTGTCTATGAGGTTCAGTATATATTTCTCACCATCTTTCACATATTCCATCTGGATGGCATGACTCTTAATCGTGATACCACGCTCACGTTCCAAATCCATGTCGTCCAACATCTGTCCTTCCGTCACCTGGATAGTCTTAGTGAACTCCAGCAAACGGTCTGCCAGTGTTGATTTTCCGTGGTCAATATGTGCGATGATGCAAAAGTTTCGTATATGGTTCATTCTTGTTTATATGCACAATTTGATGCAAAGGTACAAAAAAATATTTTTTTCGCGGTGCTCTTTGACGTTTTTTATATTTTTTACTTACCTGTTACCTATGAAACCCTTGCTCGAAGACTTCTTTAACAGTATTGATTTCCAAGAACTTAGTAGCCCCGCCCACACTGATATTACCACTGAGGTAAGCTATCTTGTCGTTGGGTTCCACATAGCCCTTTTGTCGAAGCATACGAACAGCGGCCTGGAAAAGTCCCTCACTGGAGATATGATCTTTCTGATAGACGGGGATGACACCATACGACAGATTAAGCAGGCGCTGCAGTTTGTCATTATAGCAAATGGCCAACACAGGATGGGGACCACGGAAAGCAGCCAGGGAGCGTGCCGTAGTACCTGTTGCCGAATCGGTAATGATACCCTTGACGCCCAGCATCTCTGTAGCCTCGATTGCACTATGAGCCATGAACTCACGGATGTCGCAATGGGGTGACAGTGGAATATACACATGGTTGTTGGCACGATCAAGTTCAGCCTGCTCAGCAATAGAAGCCATTGTGCGCACTGCTTCTATGGGATATTTGCCACTGGCAGTCTCGCCCGAAAGCATCAAGGCATCGGCACTGGAATAAATGGCATTGGCAATATCCGTCACCTCAGCACGCGTAGGGCGTGGATTGTTAATCATCGTATGCAACATCTGAGTAGCCACAATAACGGGCTTTTTCTTCTCGATACACTTGCGGATAATCTGGCGCTGAATGCCTGGAATACGTTCTATGGGAACCTCGATACCCAGGTCTCCACGTGCAATCATAATTCCATAGGATGCATCAATAATCTCATCGATATTATCCACACCTTCCTGGTTCTCTATCTTTGAGATTATCTTGATGTCGGAATTAAAGGCGTCCAAGATAGCTTGTACTGCACGCACATCAGCAGCAGAGCGCACAAAGGAATGGGCTATGAAATCGATGTCCTGATCGATGGCCAACATGATGTTCTTGCGGTCTTTACTGGTCAGTGCTGGCAGGTCGATATGTCGTCCGGGCACATTGACACTCTTATGAGAACCAAGAATGCCGTCGTTGGTGACTTGTGCGACAACAGATGGTCCATTAATGCCTATTACCACCATATCCAAGGCGCCATCATCGAAAAGAACATGATCGCCTTCCTGAACATCAGCGGCAAAATTGGGATAGGAAAGATTGACAATGTCGTGAATAGAGTCCACATCAGGACGTCCGAAGAGCTTCACGACATCACCAGCCTTATACTCTATCGGCTCGGAACATCCCGTTGTCCTGACCTCCGGACCTTTCGTATCTATAAGAATACCAATATGGCGACTTACCTCGCGTACGTTCCTTATTATATTTTTGATGCCTTCCTCAGAAGCATGGGCTGTGTTCATTCTTATGACATTCACTCCTTCGTTGTAAAGCTGGCGAATGAAATCAACATCGCAATGACGATCACTTACTGAGGCAACAATCTTTGTCTGTTTCATACCTTATACCTTATTAATTTAGGTGCAAAGATACAAAAAATATATATTTTTAGAAAAAAAACCTATTTAAATTTTCTTATCTCACTGAAAAACAGTATCTTTGCAGTCCGAAAATGAAACACTAAAGAAATTATAGAGATGACAAAAGCAGAAATTATCAACAAAATCGTTGAAGACACGGGCCTTCCTAAAAAAGATGTAGCTGCTACGGTAGAGGCATTTATGGAGGAAATCCGCAACTGTATGGCCGTTGAGAAAGAGAACGTATATCTCAGAGGATTTGGTACGTTCAGCGTAAAGCGCCGTGCTCAGAAGACAGCGCGTAACATTTCGAAAAACACCACCATGGTGATTGAAGCACATGACATCCCAGCTTTCAAGCCAGCAAAGAGCTTCCTTGAAAAGATGGCAGATTAAAGATAATCCATTAAAATTTCAAATTTAAATAACTTAGAATTATGCCAAACGGAAAAAAGAAGAAGGGCCACAAGATGGCTACTCACAAGCGTAAGAAGAGACTGCGCAAGAATCGTCATAAGAGCAAGTA
>ODAJ011946467.1_pt1 | contig 12255 bp, 25 predicted proteins | sample 1539241 | NCBI WGS metagenome assembly ODAJ01 (sample SAMN02144231, study PRJEB22623) | gut metagenome | biome: sheep rumen | host: Ovis aries | place: New Zealand | reverse complement strand
ACAACAAAAACAACGCTGGCGGCTCAACCTTCTCCCAGAAGTGGAAAGAAATCGTGATCACGGCCATGAAGCCCCGGGATAAGAAAGGAGTCAGAAAATGATCTATCGTCTCGATGATCAGATCGCCCAGGCTTTGGAAGCCGCCTATGATCCCGAAACCGGCGAGTTGCTTGTTTCGGAAGAAGAAATGTTTTCCCAGATTGAGCAGCTGAAGGCTGATTTCGATACCATGATCGACAGCATTGCTTCTTCCGTCAAGAACCTGAAGGCCGAAGCACAGGATGTGAAGGACGAAAAAATGAAGCTCGACAAGCGTCAGCATCAGCTCGAAGCGAAAGCAGATCGGTCCAAGAGGCTTCTTGCCTATCTCCTTCACGGCGAGAGCTGGAAGAACGCACGTCACAAAATCGGTTATCGGTCAAGCTCTGAATGCGTTATCGATGACGGTTTCATCGAGTGGGCCATTTCAAACGGGAGACAGGATCTTCTGAACGCAGAGCCGACTGTGAGAAAGGCAGATGTCAAAGCTGCACTGAAGCGTGGCGAGGTTTTCGAGTTTGCCCGCCTTGAGTCGAAGGACAACATTCAGGTGATGTGATATGGCTGGAATATTCAGGTTACTCAATGCAGACGAAATTGACTGCCGGATCGGCATCATCAAAGAAAACGGTCTCTCCCTTCTGCTTTATAAGGATGCCCGATGCGATATGAACATCCTGGATGAATGTTTCGGTCCTTTCGGTTGGCAGCGTCATCACAGCAGAGATAACGCAAACTGTATCGTATCCATCTATGATGCCGAGAAAAATGAATGGATCGAAAAAGAAGACGTCGGCACCGAGTCAAACACAGAAGCTGCAAAGGGCCTTGCTTCTGACAGCTTCAAACGTGCTTGCGTCAATTGGGGGATCGGGCGTGAACTGTACACAGCACCTTTTATCTGGATCCCATCAAGCATGTGTACCATCAGCAATAAGAGGTGCAACGACAAATTTCGTGTCGTTGAGATCGGTTATGACAGTACAGGCAATATCACGAAACTCATTATTGCAAACGATACCAAAGGCATTGACGTTTTCTTTTTCCCTAAAACCGCAGGAAAAGCTCCAACGCCAACACCACAGCCTGCCAAGTCAGATTTTACTTGTGCTGATTGCGGCAAGCCGATTTCCGATTATTTATCAGCAGATGGAAAGCGGATATCCGCGAAACGTCATGCGGATTCTTGTATGAAGAAGTTCGGTCGTGTCCTTTGCCTTGACTGCGTAAAAAACGCAAGTGATCCACAATGAGAGGACGCATCCTTGATTATTCATTGAGCTTCGGCGGAAAGCAGAGAATCACCCTGGAGCTCGACACCGACTTCCTCGAGGGCTACGACGCCCTCCGGAATGTCCCGGTTGAGATCAGCATCCAGAAATGGCGTGCCAAGCGCAGCAAGGACGCGAACGCCTATTTCCACGTCCTTGTAAACCAGATTGCCGTTGCACGAGGACTGTCAGACGATGAGGTCAAGCGGGATCTGATCGTGGACTACGGGACCATCGCCCGGGACGATCACGGTGACAAGATCGGCTTCAAGCTCCCGGCCTCTGTAGATGTGGATGACATCTACCCATATACACGCATGTACAAAGAGGTCGAAGAAAATGGGAAGTCATTCAAGTGCTACCTGGTTTATAAACGGTCGTCTGACATGGATACAAAAGAAATGGCGCACCTCATTGACGGAGCAATCACAGTTGCCCAAGAACTAAACATCGACACTGACACGCCCGACAGGGCCAGTTGGTGGGAAAGTCTGAAAGGAGAATCGCATTGAATAGCGAGAAACTTATCGTCGAATACATTATCAAAAAGCTTGATGATCCTAATTTCAGCAGATGGAAGCTCATTTTCGAGCTGAAAACATTTCTGAAAACCTCCGAAGTCCTTCCTGCTTATGCTTTTGACGATTTCGTCAAGGCCTTCTTTAAGGAAGATGTTCACCCATTTGAGGATCCTGCCGATGCTTAACTCTATCTCAATCGCCGGACGCCTCACCCGTGATCCGGAACTGCGTTACACGCAAAGCCAGGTTGCCGTCTGCTCCTACTCTGTGGCGGTCGAAAGAGACTTCGCCGGTCAGAACCAGCAGCGCGAGACAGATTTCTTCGATTGCGTCGCATGGCGGCAGGCTGGCGAGTTTGTCAGCAAATACTTCCACAAAGGCGACATGATCGTTGTCACCGGAAGAATGCAGTCCCGTGACTGGACGGACAATCAGGGAAACAAGCGCCGAAACTGGGAAATCCAGGTGGAGCACTCCTATTTCGGCGGCAGCAAGTCTGACAGCCAGAGCAGCGGTCAGAGTTACGGAAGCCAAGGCGGCGGATATTACGCCCAGCAGGGACAGTATCAGGGAGGCGGTCGGACAGTCACTCGCCCGCCGGATGTGACACCCAGCCCGTATGAAGAGCTGGAAGATGATGGAGAACTCCCGTTCTGATCGGAGGCGTGATCGATGGCAGCACGAGATTCAGAGCGGTACTACTGGTTGAAGCTCCATAAGGATTTCTTCAAGCGCCACGACATTTCCATTGTTGAGGATATGCCGAACGGCAAAGACTATGTTCTGTTCTACCTCAAACTCATGCTCGAAAGCGTGGATCACGAAGGAGCACTCCGGTTTTCTGACACGATCCCTTATTCCGAAACCATGCTGGCCAGCGTTACCAGGACGAATGTGGATATTGTCCGGTCTGCGCTGAAAGTCTTCATTGAGCTTGGAATGGTTGAAGTTTTTGACGATCAGACCTTGTTCCTGCGGCAGGTAGCAGAGCTTCTTGACAGCGAGACCTACCAGGCGAAGCGGAAGCGCGAGATGAAGCAAGATCTTCCTCGAATCGGGTCCGGGGTAAAATTTACCCCGCCCGAGGTAAAAAATACCCAAGAGATAGATATAGATACAGATATAGAGTCAGATACAGAGTCAGAGGAAGAGATAGAGAAAGAAAAAGGAACACTTTCTGACGAAAGTGTTTGTCGCACACAAGTGCAACAATGTCGCCAACAAGACGTCCAGGATGTCGTCGATGCGTGGAATTCTCTTGGTGTCCAGGTGCTTCGGAGGGTTCCACCGTCAACTACCAAGACCGGTCAGATGCTCCGGACTCGGATCCGGGAGTACGGGATCGGCTCAGTGCTGGAAGCGGTGGAGATAGTCAGGGCGAGTGATTTCCTGATGGGAAGAACAGACTCGGACTGGCTTATCACCTTTGACTGGTTCGTCCGTCCCAATAATTTTCAGAAGGTTGTCAACGGGAACTATAACAATCGGGCGAAGAAACAGCCTGAGACAAAGAAAGCGCGAGAGATGCAGAGCAACTATGACATGATGAAGAGGTGGGCAGAGTCACATGCAGAAAATGAAAGCTGAAGAATTTGCGGTGATCGCCGCCGCACTTCAAACGGCGTATCCCTGGGCGAACCTCTTCCCCACGACTGAGGCAATGGATATCTGGCACGGGAAGCTCAAAGACATTCCATGCGAGGTCATGTCCGCGGTGGTCAACCGGTGGATCGACACCAAGACGCAGCCGCCGACAATCGCGGATATCCGGCAGGAAGCCGACATTGTTGTGAACGGCCTGCCGCCCACGTGGGCTGACGGCTGGGAGCAGGTACAGAAAGCAATAGGCCGCTACGGTTACATGCAGCGGGAAGACGCCCTTGCGTCCATGGATGAGGTCACGGCGGAAACCGTTCGCCGGATCGGATGGCAGCAGATCTGTGAGTCCGAGAACGTGGACGCGCTGCGGGCAAACTTCCGGATGGTGTATGAAACCATGTCCCGCCGTGCCCAGGAAGGCCGGATGATCTCAGCCGGAACGCAGCACAAACTTGATTCCGTGAGGTCGGTTCCCCTGATATCCGGCCTCGCGGACAAGATGAAAATGAACTGATCAAAAATACCCACCTACTGACAAACTGACATGAAAGGAATTGATCAATATGACAGTGGAAAAATGCAAAGCACTTGTCCCCGTGTGGGCATCCCAGGACGAGCCCACTCCCCCGCCCCGGCAGACGCCGCCGAGATTCAATCCGCAGGACTGGTTCCGGGATTTCAAGATCAGAAACGGCATCGGCCTGATTCTTCTGTTCGTCTGGGCGGCATCCATGATGATCGGCTGTATCACCACCGGTCTGATCGTCCGGCACAATACCGCCGAGCGTGTTACCGCCGAGGTCACAAGCCAGCTCCGGCAGGACTTCCAGCGTTACCTTGACCAGATGGAGCAGGAGCAGAAAGCAGCGCAGTTCCTGACCGGCGACGCATCGTTTGAAGCAGCGGTGGAAGGTCTGGCCGGGCCTATGGCCCAGGTGATCGCAACCTACGCCCAGGACTACAGCGTCACCCAGGAGGGACTGTACACCATCGGCTGGGTCTTCTGTGCCCGGTACGCGAAGAACAGCACCGAGTTTGGCAAGACGCCGCAGGAGATTCTCGAGAAGGAAAGAGCGTGGGAAGGCCAGGTGGTCGGCCATGCCGTCAGGCCGCAGGACACAGAGCTGGCCGCTGAGATTTCCCGTGCGTTTCTCTCTGGCCAGTATCCGGACGATTACACCACGGCGTTGACCTTCTTCACCCGCGAGGCAGGCGGCAAGATCATCGCCCGGAACGAGCTGTACACCGGACCATACACGACATATTGGTGGTTTGGAAAGTGAGGTGGAAAACATGAACGTCGTCAAAACTCAGGATATGAATATCACCATCCCGATCCACAGGATCGTCCGGACCACAGTGGAAAAGAAATCAGATGGGCACTGGATCATCACCGCCACCGTAGAAAACGACAGGCCGGTCACGCTTGCCCGATACTCAAACGAGCAGGAGGCCATTGCCGCCGACACCCTCATGTGGCTCTGCGAGAATCCGATCTACTACTTCCCTGTCTGCCGGGAGGATGAAACATGAAAACAACCGATATGACCGTCACCCATGGGAACGATCAGTTCTACCCGACGCCGGCAGCCCTGGCCGAAAAGATGCTCGCAGGGCTGGACATGAACTATGTATCGTCCGTCTTGGAGCCATCAGCCGGAAAAGGCGACCTGGTTGAAGCAATCGCCAGAAAGAACATGATCCATTACCGGAATCGGGAGCTTGATGTGGATTGCTGCGAGATCGATCCGTACCTGCGGCAGATCCTTCAGTACAATTTCTCGGATGAGAAGAAGCGCGAGATCGCCGATAAGCAAGGCTACCACACCAGGGACTATGATCTGATCGATCAAACCAAGCTCCATGTTGTCCATGACGATTTTCTCACCTATTCCTCGATGAAGCACTATGATCTGATCCTCATGAACCCGCCTTTTAAGGACGGTGCGAAGCACCTTCTGAAAGCCCTGCACATGCAGCGTGACGGCGGTTTGGTGATCTGCCTGCTGAATGCCGAAACGCTGAGAAACCCGTACACCGACATGCGTCAGGAGCTGGCAAGCAAGCTGAAGGAGCTGGATGCGGAAATCACCTTTGTGGATGACGCCTTCCGGGATGCGGAGCGTTCGGCCTCGGTCGACGCTGCCATCGTCCGGGTACATATCCCGGAGGCAAAGTACGAAAGCACATTCTGGCAGCGCATGAAGGCAGCCGCCGAAGAATCCGCGCCGCCTCCCGATCCGGAACTGAAAGCCCTTGTCGCCGGTGACTACATTGACCAGGCAATAACCCTGTACAACACCGAGGTTTCCGCGACGATGGAGTTTGTGAAGGAATATCGGGCGCTTGTCCCGTATATGCAGAGAAGCCTGTCTCCCGATGAAATGTATCGTACCTGGCCGATCCTGACGCTGACCGTTTCGGATGACAGAGGCGCCACTGGATTCAACCAGCAGAAGTACATGCGGACGGTTCGCTTGAAATACTGGCGGGCGCTGTTCACCAATGAGAAGTTCGTCGGTCGGCTTACAAGCAACCTCCGGGAACGGTACGAGAAGCAGGTTGACCGGATGGCCGACTATGAGTTTTCCGCTTTCAACATCAAGCAAATCATGATCGAGATGAACGCAGAGATGACCCAGGGCGTGGAAGATTCCATTATGGGCCTGTTCGACAAGCTGACAATTGAGCACAGCTGGTTCCCGGAATGCAAAAACAACCGGCACTATTACGACGGTTGGGCCACCAACAAGGCCCACAAGGTCGGGAAAAAGTGCATCGTCCCGGAAAACATGTTCCGCGACTCCTGGGGATACGGCTCGGATTATCTGGACACATTCAAAGCGTACAAGGTGCTGTCCGATCTGGAAAAATCCTTTGACTACCTGGGCGGAGAAGGCCCGGAGGGATACGACCTGAATGCACGCCTTGAGTGGGCGAAGCAGAGCGGTCAGACGCGGAATATCCAGCTGAAGTATTTCGCAATCGACATCTACAAGAAAGGCACCACGCATATCAAGTTCTACCCGGAAACCATGAAGCTGGTTGACCGTCTGAACATCTACGCCTCTCAGAAAAAGGGCTGGCTGCCTCCCCGGTACGGCAAGGCCAAATACAAGGATATGACCGACATGGAGCAGGCGGTCGTTGACAGCTTCCACGGAGACAATAGCAAGGGATCCGGCGAGAAAGCCTATGCCGAAGTCATGGCGAAAGCCGACTTCTATCTGGCTGAACCGACTCAGAAGCTCCCGGCTCTGATGGCGGCAACTTGAAAGGAAGATATTTATGCCAAAAGCAAGCAGATGTTATACAGGGTCCCGGCAATCAGTCGGGACTCCTGCCCTGAATCGAAATCAGTTTATGCAGCAGATCAAGCTGATCCGGAAGACCCGCCAGGAGCACCCGCCGACCGTGACGCCTGCGGAACGCAAAAGAGGATGATTATGGGGCGCATTATTGATGATCCCTGTTACATACAAGGCTACACCGCGGCAATTCAAGACGCCATTGAGGTTGTCGAGTACATTCAGAAGGATCTGAAAATCCACAAGCGTAAGCAGAACGCGAAAACATATCTCGCTATTCTGAGATGTATGCTCAAAGGGCGGGTTCTGCTGCGCGAATCATCCACAGCGTTTGTGCGGTGCAACGACCGCGCCCCTGACGGTTTCGAAATATGGGACAGCCGGTACAATAACATGGATACCGAGAGAGCTGTGGCTGTGATTGCTGCCTTGTGCGGCGATGAAAAAGCAATGAGGAGGTTGAAAAATGCAAGACAATCTGATTGAAGCACTCCGTTTTTGTGCTGCTGGTAAACTACCGTGCAGCAAGTGCCCGTTCTGGAAGCTACTTGATCCCGCCGATTGTCAGACGCAGATCATGCTGAAAGCCGCTGACGAATTGGAACAGATGACCAAACAGGAGCCGAAACCATGAGCAAACTCCCGCCGCTCCCCTCTCCGAATAAGGAAAAGCAGAAGCAGGGTAAAAAGAACCGGGCAGAAGGCCAGCTGTTTGAAGCGGTGCTCGACCGCACGTTTGCCTATTACAGCGAGAAGGGATATGCCCAGATCGACAAGACGCCGGAGCCGTTCAAGATCATAAAAAGGCTTGAAAACACCCGCTTCATCGGCTGCTTCACCCGGCAGGCCCAGCCGGACTACAAAGGCACAATCAAGGGCGGGCGCACCGTGATCTTCGAGGCGAAGTACACCAGCACCGACAGGATCTCGCAGGACAGAGTAAGCGACATTCAAGCGGCGTACATGGATCAGGCAACGGCTCTCGGTGCCAGGTGCTTTGTCCTGGCTGGTTTCAAATCCGGGGGCATCTACCGCATCCCCTGGCCGGTTTGGTCAGACATGAAGAAGAAATTCGGCCACAAATACGTGACCGAGGATGATTTGTCAGAATACAGGATCAGCAAATCTTGGAATGATATGCTGCTGATCCTCGATTGAAGGTGGACAATGAAGATTGCGCTGATAGATGTTGATGGCCATAATTTCCCGAATCTTGCGCTTATGCGGATCAGTGCATGGCACAAGGCACAAGGCGATACTGTTGAATGGTGGTCAAGCGAGTTTGAATACTATGACATCGTATATATGTCCAAGGTTTTCAGCGACGCTTACAGTCAGGAAGGACATACGCCGATGAACTGCGGGAAAGTTATAAAGGGGGGAACAGGCTATTGCATCAAGTTAAAAAACGGGCGGGAAGTATTTGACCAAAGCAAAAACACAACCCTTCCGGATGAAATAGAACGTATGTTTCCGGACTATTCCATATACCCACAATTTGATTTTGCTGTTTCGATGACTTCACGTGGTTGTCCTCGCGGTTGTGGTTTTTGCCATGTAGCACCGAAAGAAGGACGCGCTTCTATCAAGGTTGCTAATGTGTCTGACTTTTGGGCGGGGCAAAAGGAGATCAAGGTACTTGACCCGAATATAACGGCGTGCCTGGAAAAGCGGGATTTAATGGAGCAATATATTCAAACCGGCGCATGGATTGATTTCACGCAGGGAATTGATATTCGTCTTACAAATGACGCGGACATAGACGCGCTGAACCGGATGAAGATTGAGCGCATTCATTTTGCTTGGGACAATCCGAAAGACGATCTCCGCAATCGGTTTCAGTATTTCACTGAAAATTTCCGCATAAAGGACTGTCGGCGAAAAATCGTGTATGTGCTGACCAATTTTGACAGCACAATGCAAGAGAATCTTTACCGTATCTATGCTCTTCGTGATTTGGGCTATGATCCGGATGTGCGCGTGTATGATAAGCCACACGCGCCGCGTGAAATTATAGACTTACAACGATGGTGCAACAACCGTTTTATTTTCAAGTCTTGTCCAAGATTTGAAGATTACAAGCCAAGAAGAAGCAAAAAACAAGAGCAATTGTCTGGTCAATTGTCAATAATTTGAAAGGAGAACACCAATGAGCGAAATTGATAAATATGAGGCCCAGAAGAAGAAACTCGACAACCTGTGCGAGGAATACGATCTTGTCTGCTCCCTGAAGCACGACAGATACCCGATCACCCTGACCATCAAGCCGCTGACCGGTGCCGGTGAGCAGCTTTCCATGCTGGAAGCAGCAGAGGAAAAAGACTACATCTCCCCGGATGCGTCCATGGTGATCTACAACAAGGACGGCGAGCTTGCAACGAAGATCAACGGAACGTTCACCATCTCCGAGGCGCTGCGGAACAAGTTCAAAAACATTTACATCAAGGTTTCCACCTACTGGCTCCAATTCTTCTTCCGGGACATCATGGAGCGCAATGTCCTGACCAAAACTCAGATCCCGGTGATTGACGAGGATGAGGCCCAAGATGACGAGGACGAGGATGTGTCCGATCTGGAAGACGGTGAGATTGTCGCGGACCCGGAGGTTGACGCGGCATTGTATGGAGAAGACATCGAGGATGATTCTGAATCCGGCGAGGATGCTTCCACCGAGGATCTGATCGCCGCAGCCACGCAGCTGGTCAGGATGGAAAACAAAGCCTCCATTTCCCTGCTGCAGCGCCGCATGAAGATCGGTTATGCCAGGGCATGCCGCATTATGCAGGCGCTGGAAGATGCCGGTGTGGTTGGTCCGTACAACGGCAGCGAGCCGCGGGAGGTTCTGCCGGATGACGTTCCTGCGGAGGGATAAGCCATGGCAAAATGCAGATCATGCGGTGCTGAAATCGCTTTCATGAAAACCAGAAACGGAAAAGACATGCCATGTGATCCAGGCTGGATCCCATTCTGGGCAGATATCAAGGCGAAGCATAAAATCGTAACGACTGACGGTGACGTAGTAAGCTGCCGCCTTGATGGAGATCCGGCTGAAATCACCGGACTTGGCCGCGTACCTCATTGGGCCACATGCCCTTATGCCGATCAGCACAGACGGAGAAAATAGCATGGACGAGCAGAGATGCTTTCTCTGCGGTCGGAACGGCTCTGGGGATCCATTGGAAATTCACCATTGTTTTCCCGGAGTCGCCCTCCGGAAGAAGTCAGAGAAATACGGCCTTGTGGTCTACCTCTGCGGCAAGCGCTGTCACCGGGAAGGTCCGAAGTCAGCGCACCGCTGCCGGGAAACTCAGCTCATGCTCAAGCAATGGGCGCAGCGCAAGGCCATGGAGGAAAACGGCTGGTCGATGGAAGACTGGCACAGAGAGTTTGGAAAGAACTGGTTGGAGGAGGATTGATGAGTATGACAAATGCCGAAACGGCAAGCGAAAATACAGTAGTGCGGAAATCGAAATCTTCGATGTCCGCCCCATGTGCTTACGAAGCATGGGACGAAGTGAGGCACAAGAACGTCCAGGTGTTTCCGGCTGTCAACTGCGCATATCATTGCGACACATGCGGCTGGAATCCTGAAATCGCAAAGAAGCGCGTGGAGAAGATGCAGGCCGAGCTTGATGCCAGGAAGAAGAGGAAGAAGTGATGTTACAGATTTTGACCTTGTGCGAGTCCTGCCGGGTTTTCTTTTCCGACAGCTTTTCCGTAAAACCGCTTTCTATCGCGACAACCACGGAGAAGAAAAACCACTGTGAGAAATGCGGTCGGAAGTTCGGCCAGTACGACCTGAAGCAGTATATGATCCAGCGGAGGGATGAAAAATGAAACACTATAATCCTCGAGAACGTTACTGTGCGATCTGCGGGAAGCTCATTATCACCCGCGATCCGCAGCGATATGTTTATAAACGTCAGGACAGCCGTGCCGGCAGCGAGACATTTCACAAGACGCTGTTTTTCTGCTCCAATGGCTGCATGAACAAATTTGAGAAGGCTTATCCGACAAGAAAGAGGATTGTGAGAAATGGCTGAGTATATCGACCGGGATGCAGCGCTGGCGCTTCTTAAAGATGACAGAGAAGTTTGCGCTGACAGCAAGGAAGAGCTGAAGTATATTCGAGAGGACATTCGCATCATTCCCGCCGCCGACGTGGTTGAGCGGAAGACCGGGACGTGGATATCCCACATTGCGGATGGATATTTAGAATGCCCGTTCTGTGGAGCCGCTACAAACTGCGATGGTGATGAGTCTGAGTTGCACTTCTGCTTCAGTTGCGTCGCAAAGATGGAGGTGCCCACCGATGTATGAAGAGCTGATACGGCGGCTGCGATCTCATAACGGATGGGCGCTAAATAAAACGCTTGACGATGCCGCCGATGCCATAGAGGAACTTGAGAAATCTATTCCACGCTGGATTCCGGTGACGAATAGGTTGCCAGAGCCATACATGCGCGATGCGCAAGGACGCTTTGTGCATTATCTCGTTATGCTTATGGATGAAAATTTGATGTTAATGGCGAGCCGAACAGATAAATGTTGGATATATAGCGGCGATGGATCGAGGTTAAAAAATGTTACCCACTGGATGCCGCTGCCAGCGCCGCCGAAGGAGGAACACTGATGCCTGAGCGATTTGAAGACAAAGTTTCCCGCAAGTGGAAAGAGCTTAGAATGACTGTCCTGAAGAGTATCTTCAAATGGGCTATCGAACAATACGACAAACTCCACGATGGTGAGTTTTTAGCGTTCTCATGGGGCATTGATGAGGTCACGGATTATCATGTTATAGTGGAAAGGTCGTACCTCGATCATCGTGTGTATGGTACAACGGTAGAATGGTATAAGTCAGAGCCGCCAGAGGAAGAAGGATGACAGCTTCAGAATGGTATGCGCTGGAATTGCTACGGAGGATAGATAACATCATCAAACAGCTGGAAAACATGCAGCACGTTCTAAGCCAGTTAGAAGAAGAGGAGGAATGAGCATGGCTATTCTGATCGAAGGCATGGAGATGCCGAAGCGAGGGATGGTTGTCAATATCTATGCAGACGGAAGAGTCACAAATCACTTTGACGAGTTTTGCAAAACGATAGGGAAAGCCGTTCCCGTCCCTGAACCGCATGGGCCGTTGTATGATCTTTACGACATCTTTGACAACATGCAGCACAGCCGAGGAATTGACATCAATTGCTCGTCACCTGGCATGACAGCGGATCTTTTTCAAGTCTATGCACCAGTTATCCCGGCGAGCAAGGAGGATTGAGTGATGAAAAACTGCACAGGTATATTTTGCCCCATGCAATACGACAAGGTAGACCCAGCGACATGTCAAGCTGTCGATTATTGCCCACAAGCGACGCCGCCAAAAACCAATGCCGACCGGATCAGAGCAATGACGAATGAAGAACTTGCGGCGTGGTTAGATGATAGATCCATAATACCATGCAAGGAAGTGTGGCTTGACTGGCTAAAACAGGAGGTGAAGTGATGCGTTTTGTGCTGAAC
>ODAJ014786412.1_pt1 | contig 12256 bp, 8 predicted proteins | sample 1539241 | NCBI WGS metagenome assembly ODAJ01 (sample SAMN02144231, study PRJEB22623) | gut metagenome | biome: sheep rumen | host: Ovis aries | place: New Zealand | reverse complement strand
ACATCGTGACGGGCAGAAGTCAGGCCGTTGGAACCCATGCCACCATTATAGCGTTTCTCATAGGTTGCCTCTCCAGTGGAGGACAAACCAACAATCACGTCGCCAGGACGGATGTTGGCATTATCGATAACGTCACTGCGTTTCATGCGGCATGTCACTGTCGAGTCCACAATGATGGTTCTTACGAGATCGCCTACATCGGCTGTCTCACCACCAGTTGGATAAATGCCTATGCCCATCTCCCGGAGTTCAGCCAGAAGTTCGTCTGTGCCATTGATGATGGCAGAGATGACTTCGCCAGGCACTAACATCTTGTTACGTCCGATAGTTGATGACACCAGGATGTTGTCAACGGCACCTACGCAAAGCAAATCGTCAGTGTTCATCACGATAGCATCCTGGGCAATACCTTTCCAAACAGAGAGGTCGCCAGTCTCCTTCCAGTACATATAGGCCAGACTTGACTTTGTACCTGCTCCATCGGCATGCATAATGTTACAATACTCAGGGTCGCCGCCCAGAATATCAGGGATGATCTTGCAGAAAGCCTGTGGGAAAATGCCCTTGTCGATGTTCTTAATTGCGGCGTGTACGTCCTCTTTGGCTGCGGAGACGCCACGCATCATATATCTGTTGTCCATGATCTCTAAACTTTAAACTATCAGTTCATTTTTCTTTTCCATTCCAAAATTCCCATGAAGCAAATGCCTGTAGCAGCAACATCTCCAGTCCGTTCTTCACATCGGCACCCTTTTCTGCTCCTTTTCGCATGAACAGTGTCTGATCCGGATTATATATTAGGTCATAGAGAATGGTGTGTGAGTCCATTGCTTCATAAGGAAGGTCGGGACATTCGTCACTATGGGGATACATACCAACGGGTGTACAGTTCACGATGACATTGTATTCTTTGATGACCTCTGGTGTAATCCGTAGGTATTGTATAGTGTCAGGTCGCTCATACCGACTGACGAAGACTGTTTCCAGCCCCAGGGATTTCAGACCGTAGTTGATGGCTTTCGATGCGCCGCCAGTACCAAGGATCAAGGCTTTCTTGTGCCATTTCTTGTCGAGCATGGGTTCAATGCTCTGTGTGAATCCAATGACATCACTGTTGAAGCCTTTGAGTATGGTTTTGTTCTTCTCATGGGTGACTCGGATGACATTTACAGCTCCGATAGCCCTTGCTTCAGGGGATAGTGAATCCAAAAATGGAATTACCTTCTCCTTATAGGGAATGGTTACATTCAACCCTCTCAGGTCTGGATTCTTATCCAACACTTCTGTGAGGATGTCGATACTTGGAATTTCAAAATTCTCATACCTCGCATTGATTCCTTCATCAGCAAACTTCTGGTTGAAGTAGCTGATGGAAAACGAATGACCTAAAGGGTAGCCAATTAAACCATACTTGTCCATTATCCTTGTTTATTTAGTTGCGAAATACATCGTACAGATACCGAAAGTGAGGCGTTTGAAGGATGCCTCTCTGAATCCAGCTTTCTTGAGAATCCCAACCATTTGCTCTCCCTGTGGGAAGGCTTCGATGGTCTTTGTCAGGTAACTGTAGGCGCAGGTGTCCTTACTGATGAGTCGTCCGTAGACAGGGAGTACCGTGTGGGCATAGATGTGGAACAGCTGTTTCATGGGGAAACTGACTGGTGAAGTCAGTTCCACGATGCTCAAGTGCCCACCCGATTTCATCACTCTGTACATCTCTTGCAGTCCCTTGTCCAGATTGGCGAAATTACGGATACCGAAGGCTGCTGTCACAGCGTCAAAGGTGTCATCAGCATAACTAAGATTCATACAATCTTCCTTTGCGAAGCTGATAATCTGGTTCAGTCCCTCTTTCTTCACCTTTTGTCTTCCGATATCCATCATCCCCTCACTGATGTCAGCTCCAATGAGTTTGGTGGGCTTTAGCATTTTGGCAGAGAGAATGGCAAAATCCCCTGTGCCAGTAGCAATGTCGAGTAGGGCCTGAGGGTGGAAGGGCTCAAGCTGTTTGATAGCCTTTCGTCGCCAACCCTTATCGATGTCCCACGACAGTCTATGGTTCAGCTTGTCATAGGTGGGGGCAATGTGGTTGAACATCTGCTCCACCTGTTGCGCCTTCCCACCATCGTGATAGGGCTTTATGTCTTCCTGCTCGTACATTGTTATGTTCAGTTTAGCGACTTTTAAATGCCTTGAGCCAGTTGTTGACGTTCTTCTCGATGCGGTTTGCGATATCCTCACCGCCGCTCTCGCGCTCAAACTTCTCTCCTACGATATTCTCATAGAGTTCGATATAGCGGTCGGAAACGCTTTCTGCATATTCGTCGGTAATCTCAGGCATCACCTGTCCAGGCTCATTCATAAAGTTATGTTCAATCAGCCACTGGCGTACGAATTCCTTCGATAACTGTTTCTGTGGCTCGCCTTTTGCCAGCTTCTCTTCATAGCCATCCGCATAGAAATAACGGCTGGAGTCAGGTGTGTGGATCTCATCGATGAGATATACCTTTCCATCACGCTTGCCAAACTCGTACTTGGTATCTACGAGAATCAGACCACGCTTGGCGGCAATCTCCTGTCCACGAGCGAAAATCTTGCGTGTGTAGTCCTCCATCACAGCATAATCCTCTGCCGATACGATGCCCTGAGCGATGATATCTTCCTTCGAGATGTTCATATCGTGACCTTCATCTGCTTTGGTCGTAGGGGTGATGATGGGCTCAGGAAAACGCTCGTTCTCCTTCATGCCCTCAGGCAATTTGACACCACAGAGTTCGCGACAACCGTTCTTGTATTCTCTCCAGGCACTGCCTGTGAGAATGCTGCGTATAATCATCTCCACACGGAATCCCTCACACTTCAGACCGACAGTCACCATTGGGTCTGGTGTCGCCAGTTTCCAGTTAGGGCAGATGTCAGTTGTGGCATCTAGGAATTTAGCTGCAATTTGGTTGAGCACTTGTCCCTTGAAGGGAATGCCTTTCGGCAATACCACGTCGAAAGCCGATATACGGTCTGTTGCTACCATGACCATCAGGTCATCGTTGATGTTATACACATCACGGACTTTCCCGTGATAAACACTTTTCTGTCCTTCAAAATTGAAGTCTGTTTTTGTTAATGCCTTCATCTTTATTCTTGACTATTTTACTATTTTCACTTTTCACTTTTCATTTCTTTATCATATTCTTCATAAGCATTGACAATTCTTGTCACCAGCTTATGGCGCACGATGTCGGAGCGGTCGAGATTCACGACACCGATTCCTTCCACATTATTTAATATATGTAAGGCTTCAATCAGTCCGCTCTTCTGCGAGTGGGGTAGGTCAATCTGTGTCATGTCGCCAGTAATGATCATCTTCGTGTTCCATCCCATACGAGTCAGGAACATCCGTATCTGTGCAGGAGTCGTGTTTTGCGCTTCATCGAGGATAACCACTGCGTCGCTCAATGTCCTACCTCGCATGAATGCCAAGGGAGCGATCTGGATGATGTGCTTCTCCATCATGTCCTGAAGCTTCACCTGTGGCAGCATGTCCTCCAGTGCATCGTAGAGCGGCTGAAGATACGGGTCGATCTTGTCTTTCATGTCGCCAGGCAGAAATCCCAGTTTCTCTCCAGCTTCTACGGCTGGTCGGCTCAAGATGACCTTCTTGGCTGTCTTCTCTTTCAGAGCCTTCACGGCTAAGGCTATCGATAGGTAGGTCTTTCCTGTACCGGCTGGTCCCACGGCGAATATCATGTCATTAGCCTCGTATGCCTCAATCAGCTTTTGCTGATTTGCCGTACGTGGTTTGATGGGACGTCCCGACATAGAATATACGACGACACCTTCTGGAATGTCATCTTTCGTACGCTTCCCTTTGATGATGTCAAGGATGTCTTCTTCCTTTAATGAATTGAATCTGAGTACATGCTGGTGCATTTTCTCCACATTTTCTTCAAAGGCCGCCATCTGCTCTTCATCGCCAAGGACACGGATGACATTGTCGCGGGCAACGATTCGTAACTTCGGATAAAGTGAGCGTATCATCTGCAAATGCCCGTTGCCAACCCCATAGAAAACGACGGGGTCAATGTCCTCCAAAACAAGATGTTTCTCTATCAATCTGTATACAAATTATTATTTTTGCGTGCAAAGTTACATTTTTTTTTTGTAATTTTGCCCCCGAAATAGATTTTTCTTTATGAGATTAACAAAAAAAACATATCTGCAAGGTTTTACAGTCGTAGTATTACTATTGGCTACAGTTCGTTGGCTCTTCCCTCAGGTGGCTTCTGGCTCTTCTGCCCAGGCTGCTACCCAAGAGGCTTTTACGGCTGTCACAACCGCATGTTGCGATAAACCTCACTGCATCTTGTCTGTTTCCAGCTACGCCGAGGCTTTCCCTGATACCAATGCTGTTCAGCTGGTTGCTGCCCAGAAGTGGGGTGTATCACCCGTCAAGAACCGTGAGGATGCTGAATCCCGCAAGCGTGAATTGGTATATATTGGCTCTAACCCCTATTATCATGTCGATCCGCTTTATTCCAGTATTCCATATCTCGTACCTCGTGCTGCAGTTCTGCTGCAGGATATCGGTCAGGCTTTTTTCGATAGCCTTTATGTCAAGGGTGTCCCTATGCATAAACTAATCGTTACTAGCGTACTCCGGTCTGAGGAAGATGTTGTCAAGCTGCGTCGTCGTAATGGCAATGCCACAGAGAAGTCGTGCCATCTTTATGGCACGACATTCGATATTTGCTATAATCGTTATAAGACGGTAGAGGCTCCTGAAGGACCAGAGCGCCGCCAAGTCCGTAACGACACGCTGAAGTGGGTGCTCAGTGAGGTTTTGCGCGATATGCGTGATCAGAATCGCTGTTACATTAAGTATGAGGTCAAACAGGGATGTTTCCACATGACGGTAAGGTAGGAGCAATGTAAAAATGAGAAAATGAAAGAATGAAATAGTATATTAACTTAAAACTTAAGCATTATGAGATTAGATGGAAGAAGAGAAAGCTCTAACGTGGAAGATCGCCGCGGATTGAGTGGAAAAGCAGTAGCCGGTGGTGGTATCGGTGCAGTGATCATTGCAGCATTGTTTGCATGGATGAGTGGAGGCGACCCCCTTTCTGCTGGTTTGCAAGCAGCTCAGGAACAGATGGCTGCTCGTACCGAGACTGTTGATGAGGCTACCTTTACTGAGGAGGAGCAAGAACTGGCCTCCGACTGTAAGAAGATTCTGGCCTCGACAGAAGACGTTTGGGGGAAAGTTTTCCAAGAGATGGGAGGAACTTATACACCGCCGACGCTTGTGTTGTTCTCAAATCAGGTGAACTCTGCATGTGGCGCTGCTACTGCAGCCGTAGGCCCTTTCTACTGTTCTGGCGACCAGAAGTTGTATATCGACCTGTCGTTCTTCACTCAGATGAAGCGCCAGCTGGGTGTCGAGGGTAATACCTTTGCCTATGCTTACGTGATTGCTCATGAGATAGGCCATCATGTGGAGAATCTGACTGGTACACTCGGTAAAGCCCATCAGGCCATGAACCAGACCGATAAGGTACAAGCCAATCAGATTAGTGTCCGCCTTGAGTTGCTCGCAGATTACTATGCAGGTGTATGGGCACACTATGAGGATGCCATCAATCATTCGATGGAGTACGGTGACCTTGAAAAAGGTCTTGAACTGGCAAAGGCTATCGGTGACGACTGGCTGCAGAAGAAGGCACAGGGACGTGCAACCCCCGAGTCGTTCACTCATGGTACCAGCGACCAGCGTAAGCGTTGGCTGAAGCGAGGCTTTGAGACAGGTGATATGCGCACCTCTACCTTCAGCGTCCAGAATTACAACGATCTTTAAGTATTGAAGAATAGTGATAAAACCGTCTTCGAGGTATCCCTTCGGAGACGGTTTTATCATTTTTCCTTTGCTAAAATTACTAAAAATAATCGTTCATTTAATAGCAAAAATGTTTCATTGAAACAAATTTTGCACGTGATGAACGATATTTTAACGCTTTGCCTTGCTATTGTTATTACTTTTGCGCAAAATTTCTAATTAAAATGAGTACTAACAATTTAAACAAGTCAACAATGGAGCAACTAAAGAAATTTTTTCTGAGTTTTGCACTCCTGCTTACGTGTACTATAATGTACGCGCAACAGGAGATCAGCGGAACGGTGATTGATGCTACAGGCGAAACCGTCATCGGTGCCACAGTTACGGAAAAAGGTACCTCGAACGGCACAGTAACCGATTTCGATGGTAACTTTAAAATTAAGGTTAATCCCGGCACTACGCTGGTTTTCACTTACATCGGTTATCAGACCCAAGAGCTGCCCGCTCAGGACGGTATGAAGGTGACCATGAAAGATGATGCCCAAGTGCTCAGCGAGGTCGTGGTAACTGGTTATCAGGTTCAACGTAAGGCCGACTTGACGGGTTCTGTAGGCGTTGTAGAGACCAAGGACTTTAAGAGCAGCAACACCGACCCGATGGCATCACTGCAGGGTAAGGTGCCAGGCATGACCATCAGGACTAATGGCTCTCCTTCCGGTGAGGCCGATGTTCATATCCGTGGTATCGGCAGTATGGGCGGTTCAAGCACTACACCTCTGTATATTGTGGATGGTATGCCTTATAGCGGTTCGCTCAATAGCCTGAATGCAAACGATATTGAGACCATGCAGGTGCTGAAGGATGCTGCCTCTGCCTCTATTTATGGATCACGTGCCGCCAATGGTGTGATTGTCATCACCACGAAGAAAGGTAAGAAGGGCGACAAGATCAACATCGACTTCAATGCTTCGGTATCAGCCTCTTGGATGACCCAGAAGATGAAGCTATTGAACAGCCAGCAGTATGCTACTGCTCTGGTTCAGGCTGCTCTCAATGATGGTAAGAACCCTCATGACTATGCCCATAACTACGGTCTGACACTTGAAGCTGCTGGAGGCACTCCAATTTCGGTATACAACCCTGCAACAGGAAGTACGGAGAATTACACCGTTGGTGGATTCTACGACGGATTTATGAATGCCAAGCAGACCATGCAATACAGCGATACCGATTGGGTGAATGAGATCGGACGCACAGGTATCACTCAGAACTACGACATCGCATTCTCAAAGGCTAGTGAGAAGACCACACAGCTCTTCTCTTTCGGCTACAAGAAGGCACTTGGTGTACTGAAGCATACTGATTTCGAGAACTTCTCGGCACGCTTCAACAGCAGTTACAAGCTCAACAAGATCATTACCGTTGGTGAGAATGCTCAGTTCTCTTATTCTAGCAATGTGGATTGTGCTCCACTGGAGAACGCCCTGAAAATGGCTTCGACACTGCCAGTATACGAAATCGACGGTGTAACCTTCTCTGGTCCTGTCGGTGGTATGAGCGACCGTCAGAATCCGATGCGTGAACTTTATCATAATAAGGACAACCGTCTGAAGAAGTGGCGTATCTTTGCCAATGCATACGTTGACATCACACCGATCAAAGGCATGCTCTTCCGTTCAAACTTCGGTATCGACTATACGAACGGCTATATCCGTGGTCTGCAGCATACTTTTGATTCAGACGTTGTGAAGAACAATGTCAGTGCAAGTACGATGTCACAGAACCACAGCACTAAGTGGACATGGTCGAACACCCTGCAGTATAACTTTGACATCGCAGAGAGCCATAACCTGAATATACTGGCTGGTATTGAGCATCATCGGGACTTCGGCGTTGATTTCTCTGCACGCCGTGAAGATTATCCTCTCGAGACCTTAGACTATATGTGGCCTGGTGCTGGTACAGGTATCCAGACGATCACCGGCGGTGGCGATTCCTACAAGCTGATGTCATACTTCGGAAAGATTGACTACAACTGGAATGATCAGCTGCTGGCATCAGTCACAATGCGTTATGACGGATCAAGCCGCTTTGGTAAGAACAATCAGTATGGTTTCTTCCCCTCAGCATCTCTCGGTTACCGAATCTCAAAGCATATTAATGCCGATTGGCTCCGTGACTGGAAACTCCGTGTCAGCTATGGTGTGACTGGTAATCAGGGTATGAACTCGAACAATGCCCACTACGGACTCTATATGGCCGACTACGGTTCAAGCCGCGAGAATTCCACTGCTTACGATGTCAACCTGCAAGGCTCAGGCACATTACCTTCTGGTTACTATAAGCATCAGTCTGCCAATGAAGACCTGAAATGGGAGCAGTCATCACAGTGGAACTTCGGTACAGACTTCGCACTCTTCGGTGGTGCGCTCTACGGTTCTTACGACGTATTCTTCAAGGAGACCAAGGATATGCTTGTACAGCCCGCCTTCCTCGGAGCCATTGGCTTTGGTGGTCAGACTTGGATCAACGGTCCTACTCTGAAGAACTGGGGTATGGAGCTGAATCTGGGCTATCGCCACACAACGGAATACGGCTTCTCGTATGACATTACAGGTAACATCGACTTCTACCGCTCAAAGGTAACATATCTCCCTGAGAATTCAAAGAACTCTTACGAGCACAACGACTATCACAACCTGGCACAGGACGAGAAAGCATATGGTTCACTCATCGGTTATGTGGTTGAGGGATTGTATCAGAGTCGTGAGGATGTATTTGCACACGGTCAGGCAGGTGCTCGTGTTGGTGGTCTGAAGTATGCCGACCTCAATGGTGACGGTAAGATCAACGAAGCTGACCGTACATGGGTTTACAATCCAGTTCCCAACTTCTCGTACGGTATCAATATCAACCTAGCCTATAAGAATATTGATTTCACCATGTTCTGGCAGGGTGTAGCTGGTGTTGACGTGATTAATAATCAGAAATATCAAACCGACTTCTGGAGCATCACCGATGCAGGTTCTAACAAGGGTGCGCGTCTTATTGATGCTTGGACACCTGCCAATAGTGGCTCAACGATTCCTGCTCTGACTACATCGAATGGTGCCGACGAGGGCCGTATGTCATCATATTTCGTTGAGAACGGTTCTTACGCTAAGATGCGTACCCTGCAGTTAGGCTATACGTTCCCTGCTCAACTGGCTAATAAACTATTGCTCTCAAGTGCCCGTATATATCTCTCTGGTGATAATCTCCTGCTCATCAAGTCAAGTTCTCTGACCTGTTCAGATCCTGAGAACACAGCATGGGACTATCCTCACACAGCTTCTGTCACATTTGGTATTCAAGTGGGATTCTAATTTAGTGAAGAGTTAAGCATTTATGCTTGAGTGAAACGAATAATTAAGAGTTAAGAATTAAGAGTTATGAAAAAGATTCAATTATATATCTCGGCTTTGCTGCTTTCGGTATTTGCAGTATCTTGCACCGTTGATGATGTGAAGCCACAAGGCACGTTGGACGAAGAGACAGCATTTTCAAGCCCCGACAAACTGGTTACCGCAGCCTATGCAAAACTAGGTGATGACTGGTATTCATATCCGTTTAACCTCTGGCCATATGGTGATATGAGTGCCGATGACTGCCTGAAAGGTGGTTCCGGTGAGAACGACACGGGTTATCACCCCATGGAGATCTTCACGACGCTGCAGCCTGACCGCGGTGAGTTCGACGAGCTGTGGTATCAGCTTTACAGTGCCATCTCCCGCTGTAACCGTGCCATCGAGGCCATTAATAAGATGGAAACACCCAATGCTCAGCTGTTGGCAGAAGTGAGGTTCTTGCGTGCACACTTCTATTACAAGCTGCAGCAGATGTGGTATGAGGTGCCTTTCATTACCGAAGGTATGAGCAATGCCGATATTGAGGCATGCCCGCAGAGCAGCCATGATCAGATCATGCAGCAGATTGTCGATGATTTCCAGTATGCATATGAGAATCTGCCAGAGGCAGCTCCAGGCACCACGGGACGCGCTCACAAGGTTGCTGCCGCTGCCTATCTTGCCAAGTGCTACCTGAATTGGGCTTACGGTGACGGCTATGAGGCTACAACAGGATACAGCCATGTTGATCAGACGAAGATTCAGAAGGTCATCGAGTACACTGAGGTTGTGAAGAATTCACCCTACGACTATCTCGATACTTACGGACACATCTTCCTGCAGGACTATGCTAACTCTGTAGAGAGCATCTTTGCTGTGCAGCACTCCAATAGGGCTGACGACGGAACGAAATTTGGTCGTGCCAACTGGTCGAACATGCTGAATGGCGTATGGGGCATCTGGTCGTGCGGCTGGGATTTCCACAAGCCGTCACAGAATCTGGTCAATGCCTTCAAGACCCGTAACGGTCTGCCAATGGACGATTTCGATGCCGACCACAACGCGATCGTTATCAACGGTGCCGACTTGAAGTACAAGTACGATCCTCGTCTGTTCCACACTGTAGGTATGCCTACCTATCCTTATAAGTATGAGGCACAGTACACTCTGACAAAGGCGAACAGCCGTACCCCCAATACTTACGGTTACTACTGCTCAATGAAGGAGGTACCGCAGCGCTCGAAGGGTGAGGATTACGACATGCCCTGGCAGGCATTCGGTGTGAACGACTACGTGCTGCGCTATACCGACGTGATGTTGATGCGCGCTGAGGCATTGATTGAGAAGGGCGACTTCAACGGTGAGGCTCTCCAGATCATCAACGATATCCGCGAGCGTGCTAAGCGAGATATCAGCGGCTCATCGCTGATTGGCTATGCAAAGGATCAGTGTGACATCGCGCTATACGGTAACTTCGCAAGTCAGGACGATGCCCGCAAGGCACTGCGCTGGGAGCGCCGTGTAGAGTTGGCTATGGAGGGTCATCGCTTCTTCGACCTTCGTCGTTGGGGTATGCTCTCTTCTACACTCAATAAGTATTTCGAGAGTGAGAAGACCGATGAGTACGACTCTCAGACTTACGCTCTGTATTACAAGGACGCCTTCTTCACTGCAGGCAAGAACGAGTACTTCCCCATAGCATCCAACCAGATGAACTATGTACAGGGACTCTATCATCAGAACAGAGGATACTAATGGATTAAACATCAAAGATTAAGGATTAAAGATTATGAAAACGATATATAAACTTATCTGCGCAATCTGCGTCATTTGCGGTTTTACGGCTTGTCAGGACAGAGATCTCCCAGGATCTGGTGACATGATACTGAGCACTCCTGATGTATCACAGATAACAGGTTCACCAAGTGGCGACAACAATTACGACTATACCCTCACGTGGCCTCAGAGCTCTCAGGGAGCAGTGATGAGTGTGGCTGTCTATAAGAATGGCACTCAGATGCAGAGTCTCACCCCTTGCCCATCAGGTTCCTACACACTGAAGAACCTGGAGACCAACCAGCTCTATGAGTTCCTCTTTAAGTATACGAACGACGATGCTCTCTCTAATGGCGTGATGACCAGCTATACTCGTCCAGGTGCCTCGTCACCCAGTGATCTGAAGTTTGAGCAGATCGACATCAGCGATGATCAGCGCGACATGCAGGTGACATGGACAGCCAGCAGCGATGCCACATCTTACATCCTGAAACTGGTGAATGGTGATGGTAGCAGAGTGATTGAGGAGACAGTCAACGGCACTTCTTATCTGCTGAAGGATGTGACCATGAAGGAGCGCTGGGAGGCAACCCTGATTGCACAGAATGCTGAGGGCAAAGCACTGCCTATCTTTGGCTCAGGTAAAGTTGGTGGCAAGATTCCTGCATTCCTGTCAGAATATCCGACTCCTGAGGAACTCATTGCCAATGGCGATGACGACGAGGCCAGCGCATGGCTGTGGTTCCACGAGAACTATCCAAAGGGCGAATACGTTTACTTTGGTAATATCAACACCGTAGAGGATATCGAGGACTATCGCATGCTCTTCTGGATGCGCGATATCGAGACTGGTAATGCCGACGACATCTGGAACTTCTCCGACGTAGCCCGTAATGCAGCCCCCTGCATCGAGCAGTATGTAAAGAATGGTGGCAACCTGCTGCTCTGGCAGCATGCCGTTCCCTATATCGGAACCATCAATCGTCTGTCAACATCGATCCTTCGTGGTGTCAGCAATGCCTTCGGCTGCGGTGTCGGCGGTCCTAATGGCGACGTGTGGAAGATGGGTGTATGTCTGAACACAGGCTCGTTCTCCAAGGATCTCAGCACACATGCTATCTATGCTGGCATCGAGACAGAGAAACTAAACGACAACTGCTTCAAGGCCATTGCTATGAAGGGTGCCGGATGGACGGAAGACCACAACTGCCTGTTCTTCGATATCCCGACCAAGCTCACTGGTCTCGACAATACCTCTGAGGAA
>ODAJ012169177.1_pt1 | contig 12259 bp, 13 predicted proteins | sample 1539241 | NCBI WGS metagenome assembly ODAJ01 (sample SAMN02144231, study PRJEB22623) | gut metagenome | biome: sheep rumen | host: Ovis aries | place: New Zealand | reverse complement strand
CTGGACGTGGATGATTTGATCCTGAACGTGCCCGGTGCCTGCCTGGGCTGGCTTGTGTGGCGGCTGTGGAATCGAATAAAGGCATGAAAAAAGCACGGATCAAGCGATCCGCGCTTTTTTCATGAATCAGTTTTATGCGGGAAGCTTACAGACGTCAACCCAGTCCAGCGCTTTGGAGACCCGAAACAGCTCGCCCAAATCCAGCTCTATGGCGCTGCTGGGGCTGCCCACGGCAGGGAAAACGGTGGTGAAGCGCCGCAGACTCTCGTCCAGGTAGACAGGGATGCCCTCGTTGCAGCCGAAGGGACACACGCCGCCCACCGGGTGACCCACCAGAACGGGCACCTCCTCGGCAGTGAGCATCCGGGCCTTGAAGTGAAAGCGTTCCCGGAACTTCTTGTTGTCGATCCGCGCGTCCCCGGCGGCGAGGATCAGCATACAGCCGTCCTCTGTCCGGAAGGACAGGGTCTTGGCAATTCTGGCGCCCTCCACGCCGAGGGCCAGCGCCGCCAGCTCTACCGTGGCGGAGGATACCTCAAACTCCCGCACCCGCTCCTCCATGCCCAGCGCGCGGAAATAGGCGCGGCCTTTCTCAATGGACATCAGGCAAACTCCTCCGGCAGAGAGACGCCGGCCAGCTTTGCCAGAATGCCGGTGGGGAAGCGGTCGTTCTGCCTGCAGAAGGTACGGACGTTGTCATTGTAGGGGGAGGCGGCAATGGCGGCCTGGAGACGGTGAATCCGCTCCAGACAGGCGCTGAGGGTGGCAGCCTCCTCCTCGCTGCGCTCAGCGGTGAGAAGCTCCGTTTCCACATCCTTCAAGGCCAGGCTCAGATCGGAATAGTAGGGATAGAGCTGGCCTGCGCCGAGATCGCCTCGATCCAGCATCTGCTGCAGAAGCGCTGCGGCATCCCGCAGATCGGAGGCGTTCTGCCCCTTGGATTCCGCCAGGGTGGCCAGGGTCCCCGCCTCGTCAAAGAGCGCGGAAAGCTGGGAGGGGATGCCGCCTTCATCATAAAAGCGCTGACCCTCCGCCCGGCACTGCCTTCCGAACTTGATCCGGGTGTTCAAAAGCGTGGCACAAAGGACCATCAGGATGCAGAGAAGGATGGCCACGGGCCGTTTTTTGAAAAACTTCATGCTGTCCTCCTGTCAGGAATCAGCCCTTCATCTCCAGCAGCTTCTGCTTCAGCGCGCCTTCGATGCGGCCCAGCTCTTCCTCGGCCTGGGCGCGGCGGGCGCGGCCCTGATCCTGAATGTCACGCACTTCGTTCAGCGTGGCGATCAGTTCCTCGTTGGTCTTGCGCAGGGTCTCCATATCGACGATGCCGCGCTCGGACTCCTTGGCGATGGCAACGCTGCCCTGGTGCAGGGTCTGGGCGTTCTTCTGGAGCAGGGCGTTGGTCACGTCGGTCACCTCGCGCTGGGCCTTCATGGCCTGCTCGGAGTGATACAGGGACAGGGCCATGACCATCTGGTTCTTCCAGAGGGGAATGGTGTTGACGATAGAGGTGCGGATCTTCTCAGCCATCAGGCTGTCGTTATTCTGCACCATGCGGATCTGGGGCGCCATCTGCACGGAGATCATGCGGGTCAGCTCCAGGTCGTGGATCTTCTTCTCGAAGCGGCCGATCATATTGGCAAAGTCGTTGGCGGCCTGGGCGTCCTCGGGAAGGTTGGACTCATTGGCCTTCTTCACCAGCTCCGGCAGCTCAACCTGACGCAGATGCTCGATCTTGAGCTTGCCGGCCAGGATATACATGGTCAGTTCCTTCATGTACTCCTCGTTCTTGTCGTACATCTTGTCCATCATGCTGATGTCCTTGAGCAGAACGACCTCGTGCTTCTCCAGAGACTCCACGATCTTGTCCACATTGACCTCGGCCTTGTCATACTGTGCTTTCAGAGAGGCCAGGCTCTGCTGGCTCTTCTTGAACAGGCCCAGGAAGCCCTTCTTCTCGTCGGTGTCAAAGTTCAGACCCTTCAGCTCGATCACCAGGTCGCCCAGCATGCCGCCCACTTCGCCCAGATCCTTGGTGCGGACGGTGGCCAGGGCCGCGTCGGAAAACTCGGAGATGTTCTTCTGGGCGGCGCTGCCGTAGTTCATGACCTGCTCGGTATTCAGAATATCGATTTTCTCGGAGAACTCACGAACGGCGGCCTGCTCAGGCTCGGAGAGACTGCTGAGATCCAGCTTCTCCACGGGAGCCTTTTCTTCTTCCTTCTTCTCTTCCTCTGCGGGAGCCTCCTGTACGGCTGCGGCAGTGGCATTGGGGTCCAGGGTCAGGAAGGGGATCTTATTTTCTTCGCTCATCGTTGATGTTCCTTTCTATTCCAAATTCTAATTGCTTACAAGCTCAGCGTGATGCCGGAGGAAGTGGTAACCGAATTGGAGGCGGAAGCCTCGGACGCGGCCTCGGGCTTGATGTCAAAGTCCTTGGAACCGGTCAGCCCTTCCCGGGCAAGCATGGTGTTCATGACCTGAATATCCGTCTCAATATCCATGGCCTGGTTTGCGAAGAGCGAGTCCAGCATCTTCTTATAGGCGGCGATGGCGTCGTCCAGCATGGCGTCAATACTCTTCATGGTCTTGTCCAGGTTCTCGCCCTCAATGCCCTGGGAGCTCATCCGATCATAGGCGTTGAGCAGCTTGATGGTGGTGGGCAGGTAGTAGTTCATGAATTTCTTGATCTGGGGGATATCCGAGGGGTCGGCAATGGCGTCCTGGGTGATCTTGTCCGTGACGCGCATCAGCTCGTTGATTTTCAGACGGATGTTGGGGTCCTTGATAGACATATAGAGCCGTCCCATCTCACTGAGCGCCCGGTTGCCCTCCTCCACAATGGGATCGATCTCCGGCCCGTAGCTTTTTTTCTCCGCCTTGGGCGCCTGCTGCTGTACCCGCTGGGAGGTGTACTGCGGCTTTGCCTGCTGCTGCACCCGCTGAGAGGTATACTGCGGCTTTGCCTGGGCAGCTTCAACCTGGGCCTTGCGGACCGCTTCCTTCGCTTTTCTGTCTGCCCGCCCCTGGCTTCGGCCAGCAAAATAGGAGATCAGGCCGCAGAGACCGAAGCTCAGCAGCAAAGTGGAGAGCTTGAACATCGGCAGAAAAGCCGACAGAAAGAGCCAGGATAGCCCGAAGGCATAAATCGGCCTGACGCCGAGACGAGTTCTGTTAGGTCTTGCCATGGCTGATCCCTCCATATAGTATCAAACTATTTTATCTCGAAATCTTCTTATCGTCAAGAGTATTGCAATTTTTATATAGAATGTAGTATAATAACCCGTCATCTGAAAGAGCCCGGTTTTGGCGCTTCCCAAAGGAGGTCTTCCCATGATCAAAGTCGCACCCTCTATTCTCGCTGCGGACCTGGCGCGCCTGGGCGCCGAGGTGGAGGAGATCCGCGCCGCCGGAGCGGACTATGTTCATTTTGACGTGATGGACGGGACCTTTGTTCCCAACATTTCCATGGGAATCCCGGTGCTTGCCTCTCTGCGGAAGGCGACGGACATGTTTTTAGATGCCCACCTGATGGTGGACCGGCCGCTGCGTTACGTGGAGCAGTTCTGCAAGGCCGGGGCCGACCTGGTGAACGTCCATGTGGAGGCGGACACGCCGGAGCATATCTCCGCCGCGCTGGAGAAGATCCGGGCCGTGGGGAAAAAGACGGGCGTGACGCTGAAGCCCGGAACCCCGGCGGAGGCGGTCCTCCCTTGGCTGGATCGGGTGGATCTGGTGCTGGTGATGACCGTGGAGCCCGGCTTCGGCGGGCAGCGCTTTATGGCGGACATGCTGCCCAAGATCCGCAGCATCCGGGGCTGGATCGAGGAACGCGGCCTCTCCTGTGAGCTGGAGGTGGACGGCGGCGTGGATGCGGAAACGGCCGCTCTGTGCCGCGAGGCTGGCGCAAATGTGCTGGTGGCCGGCAGTGCCGTCTTCGGGAAAGCGGATCGCGCCGCGGCTGTGCGCGTCCTCCGCGGAGAAATCTGATCGAATAAGGGAGAATCGCCATGTCTTTCTTTCCCGCTTCTCTTGAAAACCTGATCGATAAGTTCGCCGCGCTCCCCGGCATTGGCCGCAAGAGCGCCCAACGCCTGGCCTTTCACGTGCTGGCCCTGCCGGATGAGGAGGCCCTTTCCTTTGCCTCCGCCATCACCGAGGCCAAGCGCAGCGTCCACACCTGCAGGATCTGCCAGAACCTTACCGAGGGAGAGGTCTGCGCCATCTGCGCCAGCGACCGCCGGGACAAGAGCACCATCTGCGTGGTGTCGGAGCCCCGGGACGTGCTGAGCATCGAGCGGGGACACGAGTATAACGGAACCTATCACGTGCTGCACGGCGTCCTTTCCCCGATGAGCCATGTCGGCCCCGAGGATATCCGCATCAAGGAGCTTCTCCGCCGCGTGGCGGACGAGGACGTGGAGGAGGTCATCATGGCCACCAACCCCGACACCGAGGGGGAGGCGACCGCCATGTACATCTCCCGCCTGCTCAAGCCCTTCCAGATCAAGGTCACGCGTCTGGCTTACGGAATCCCGGTTGGCTCCAACCTGGAGTTTGCCGATGACGCCACGCTCAACCGCGCCATCGAAGGCCGAACGGAGATGTGATTAGATTCTCCGCAAGCTGTCTATACTAGGAGCAAATACATAGCAATAACCTTTAGAATGGAGTTAGAATGGTACAAAAACTGAAAATTATCCCCCTGGGCGGTCTTGGTGAGATCGGCAAGAACATGACCGCCTTTGAGTACGGCAACGATATCATCGTCGTGGACTGCGGCATGGGCTTTCCGGATGAGGATATGTACGGCATCGACGTGGTGCTGCCGGACATCAGCTATCTGAAGAACAACGCCTCCCGCATCCTGGGCATCATCCTCACCCACGGGCACGAGGACCACATCGGCGCCGTGCCCTACGTTCTGCGTGAGCTGGACGTTCCCATCTACACCACCCCCCTCACGGCGGCGCTGGTGGAGCTGAAGCTGGAGGAGCACGATCTGCTGCGCAACTCCCAGATCTTTACCAAAAAGGCCGGCGCCAGCTTTCGTCTGGGCCATTTCGGCATTGAGTTTATCCACGTGAATCATTCCATCCCGGATTCTGTGGCTCTCGCCATCAAGACCCCGCTTGGCACGGTGATCCACACCGGCGACTTCAAGATCGATGTAACGCCCATCTCCGGCGGCATGATCGATTTGGTCCGCTTCGGGGAACTGGGCAACGAGGGTGTGCTGGCCCTGTTGATGGATTCCACCAACGTGGAGCGCCCCGGTCACTCCGACTCGGAGCGGAAGGTGGGCGCGGGCTTTGAAAAGCTCTTCCTGGGCTGCAATAAGCGCATCATCATCACCACCTTTGCCTCCAACGTACACCGGCTGCAGCAGATCATCAATGTTGCAGCCCGCTTCCACCGCAAGGTGGCCATCACCGGGCGCAGCATGGAAAACGTTCTGCGGGTGGCCACGGTGCTGGGCTACATGGATATCCCGGAGAATGTGATGGTCGATCTGGACCAGGCGAATAAGCTCCCCCGGGATCAGGTGGTCATCATCTCCACCGGCAGCCAGGGCGAAGCCATGTCCGCGCTGTATCGGATGGCGTTTTCCGAGCACAAAAAAATCCGTGTGGATGCGGGCGACCGGATCATCATCTCCGCCTCTGCCATCCCCGGGAACGAGAACACCATCAGCCGCGTTATCGACGAGCTGTTCCACAAGGGCGCCGAGGTCATTTATGATCGGCATACCGATCTGCACGTTTCCGGCCATGCCTCCCAGGAGGAGCAGAAGATGATGCTGGCGCTGTGCAAGCCCAAGTACTTCATCCCGGTCCACGGCGAGTATCGGATGCTGGTGAAGCACGCCCAGATCGGCAAGGAGATGGGCGTTGCGCCCAGGAATGTTGTCATCGCCGAGAATGGCAGCGTGATCGAGATCACCAAGAAGGGGATCAAATGCGAGGAATCCGTTCCCGCCGGCGCTGTGCTCATTGACGGCACGGGCGGCCTGGGCGAGGTGGGCAGCGTGGTCATGCATGATCGGCACAAGCTGGCTGAGGACGGTATGATCGTAGTTGTCCTGCCCTTCTCTTCCTACGATCATCGGCTGCTGGCGGACCCGGAGATCATTACCCGCGGCTTTGTCTACGTCAAAGAGGCGGAGGAGATGATGGAGGAGCTCAAGCGGGTGACCATGGAGTCTGTTGACGCCTGCCTATCCCGGCATATCAACGATTGGACCACCATTAAGAGCCGGGTGAAGAGCGATCTGTCCGGCTACCTGTATAAGACCACCCGGCGCAGCCCCATGATCCTGCCCGTGATTTCAGAGATTTGAGGAAATAGAAATGAACATCCAGATCTTTGGCAAAAGCAAATGCTTTGACACCAAAAAGGCGGAGCGCTGGTTCAAGGAGCGCCGGATCAAATATCAGTATATCGACCTGCTGAAATACGGCATGAGCAGGGGAGAGCTGAACGCGGTCAAAAACGCTGTAGGACTGGATCAGTTGGTGAACAAGGACGATCAGGATTATCCGCTTTTCCAGTATTTGGCCGGAACGGAGGCCAAGCTGGAAAAGCTGTTTGAGATCCCGGAGCTGATTCAAAGCCCCGTGGTGCGAAACGGCAAGCAGGCTACCGTGGGCTACTGCCCGGAGGTCTGGAAGACTTGGGAATAAAGGCTCCCGCTTTTGGGGAGATACAAAAAAGGGACGCGGAAAACGAAGCTTTCCGCGTCCCTTTTCTGTGACTGCGTTCCCGGAGAACGCAAAAAACCGGATGCGATGAATCACATCCGGTTTTCAGCTGCTGAAAAATCCAATACGTCCTTTTCGGCTCCGGGCAATCAGCCCTCGGCCTCAGCCTCGTCGGCCCCGTCAGCGAGGTCCTCGATTGCAATGGGCTCGTCCGCAGCGGTGGGCTCCGCAGCGTGGGTGCCGGCGATCAGGTTCAGCACCAGGGTCAGCACGACAAAGCCCAGAGCAAACCACTTGGTCAGCTTGGCGAGCTTCGCGTCCAGGGACTTGGCCTTGCCCTTGGACATGAAGGTCTCGGCGCCGCCGGAAATGGTGCCGGAGAGACCGGCGCTCTTGCCGCTCTGCGCAAGAACGATTGCAGTGACAGCCAGACCGGCCAGGACCTGAAGAATGGTGAAGAAGATAGCCATGTATTTCAATCCTTTCGACGTTGTACAAAATTTATCAGCCTGAAAAGTATAACACAAGCAAACTGCCAATTCAAGCCTTATTTTTGTTTTTTCCGAAAGAAATTTGCCGGCTCCCTCCAGGATGCTTTTGACCCTTTTTGCCAATAATAGAAAAATGTCGTTGCATTTGTACGGGAAGATGGTATAATCAAACAAACAGATAACAGGAGGCAGAATCATGTCTACGTCTACAAAGGAATCCCTTGCAGCAGCGCTGAAGCAGATGATGTGCGTCAAGCCTATCGGGAAGATCACGGTGAAGGACCTGGTGGAGATCTGCGGGGTGAATCGGCAGACCTTCTATTATCATTTCGACGACGTGTATGATCTGCTGGAGTGGGTATTTGAGGAGGACGCCAACCGGGTGCTGCCCCACAAGGTGGTTTATGACCACTGGCGGGAGGACGTTCTGGTGTATATGGAGTACCTGAAGGAGAACAGCGCCTTCACCCTGAATGTCTACAACTCCAACAGCCGCCTCTATATGCTGCGCTACCTGGAGGAGAAGATGGAAGCCTGCATCCGCAGCTTTGCCGTCATTGTCTCCGAAGGACAAAATATCGACCGCCAGGACTTCGAGTTTGTGGTGAAGTTTTATGCCAAATGCGCCATCGGCTTCATTGCCCAGTGGATGGATCTGGGCATGCAGCTGCCGCCGGAGATCACCACCGAGCGGATCTTAAAGCTGATGGAGAACAGCGTGGAGAATCTGATCGCCCGCTTCCGGATCGAAAGATGATGCCGCCTGCGGCAGAATAGCAAAGGAGCGTAATGATGTCCGATACTTTTGATGTCATGATCATCGGCGGCGGCGCTGCCGCGACCTCCGCCGCGCTGACCCTGCTGAACCGGGGGAAAACCGTGGGCGTCGTCAGCAACAAGCCGGAGACCAGCAGCCTTTACAAGGCAGAGAAGGTCACCAATTACCCGGGGCTGCCGCCCATGACCGGCGCGGAACTGACCGCGCTGTTCCACCGGCAATTGGTGGAGAGCGAGGCGGAGCTGATCACAGGGCGGGCCCTTTCGGTTATGCCGATGGGAAACAGCTTCGGCGTCGCCGTGGGCAGCGATTACTATATGTGCTCCGCGCTGATCCTGGCCGCCGGCATTACCCGGGAAAAGCTCTATCCCGGTGAGGGCGAGTTTCTGGGCCGGGGCGTCAGCTACTGCGCCACCTGCGACGGGATGCTTTACCGGGGCAAAACGGTGGCCGTGGTCGGCGGCGGCGAGGAAGCCCGGCACGACGCCGATTTCCTGGAGGGGATCGGATGCACGGTGCTGCGCTTTGAAAAGAACGGCAAGTATGAGATCCGCGGCGGCCTGAAGGCGGATACCCTGGTCTACGCCGGGGAGGAGCACAAGGTGGACGGGGTTTTCATCATCAAGGACACGGTTTCCGTCACCAAGCTGGTGCCCGGTCTGGAGTATGACAGCGGCGCCATCGTGGTGGACCGGCACATGGCCACCAGCGTTCCCGGCGTCTTTGCCGCGGGGGACTGCACCGGCAAACCCTATCAGCTGGCCAAGGCCGCGGGAGAGGGCAATGTGGCGGCTCTTTCCGCCTGCGACTACCTGGCGAATCTTGGAAAATCTTGAGAAAACTGTGCCGGACCGGTTGACAATCGATTCGGCACATTGTATAATCGCGCCATAGTTTTTTGTGCGCTGTGACGGATAGGAGTACGGGCTGAGCGGATCGCAGAGAGGGGACGGTTGGTGCAAGTCCCTGTGACGCTGCCCGGAAGGTCGATCCTGAGCGCCCGGGGGGAAGGGCAACTGTGTAGTCCCGGCGTAGGACCTGCGTTAAGGGTTTTGAGAGCGCCGCCGCAAGGCGGAATTCAGGTGGTACCGCGGTATTTGATCGCCCTGAGACGAAAGTCTCAGGGCGTCTTCGATTATTAAGGAGGACAAGATGAAAGAACTTCCGAAAGTGTACGAACCCCAGAAGGTGGAGAAGAAAATCTACGACTTCTGGATGCAGGGAGGCTGGTTCAAGGGCGTTATCGACCCCGAGAAGAAGCCCTTCTCCATCGTGATGCCGCCCCCCAACGTCACGGGACAGCTGCACATGGGCCACGCCATGGACTCCACCCTGCAGGACATTCTGACACGCTATAAGCGCATGCAGGGCTACTCCGCCCTGTGGCTGCCCGGCGTGGATCACGCGGGCATCGCCACCCAGATCAAGGTGGAAGAGGTGCTGCGCAGGGAAGAGGGCAAGACCCGCTATGACCTGGGCCGGGACAAGTTCCTGGAGCGGGTCTGGGCCTGGAAGGAGCAGTACGGCGACCGCATCGTGGAGCAGCAGAAGAGCATGGGCGTTTCCTGTGACTGGGACCGCAGCCGCTTCACCATGGACGAGACCTGCGCCAAGGCCGTCCGGGAGACCTTCTGCGACCTGTATGAGAAGGGCATGATCTACAAGGGCAGCCGCATCATCAACTGGTGCCCCCACTGCCGCACCGCCCTCTCTGACGCCGAGGTGGAATACAAGGACATGCCAGGCCACTTCTGGCACATCCGCTATCCCATCGAGAACTCCGACGAGGAGTTTATCATCGCCACCACCCGGCCCGAGACCATGCTGGGCGACTCCGGCGTTGCCGTTCATCCGGAGGACGAGCGCTATGCCCACCTGGTGGGCAAGAACGCCATCCTGCCTCTGGTGGGACGGAAGCTGCCCATCGTGGCGGACGACTATGTGGAGCTGGGCTTCGGCACCGGCGCCGTGAAGATGACTCCCTGCCACGACCCCAATGACTATGAGGTGGGCCTGCGCCACAATCTGGAGCAGATCCAGGTTATCGACGAGGACGCCAGGATCATCAACGGCGGCAAGTATAACGGCATGGACCGCTACGAGGCGCGCAAGGCCATCGTGGCGGACCTGGAGGAACAGGGCTATCTGGTGAAGGTGGAGCCCTACAGCCATAACGTGGGCTGCTGCTACCGCTGCGGCACGGTTGTGGAGCCTCTTACCAGCCCCCAGTGGTTCGTGAAGATGGCCCCGCTGGCCAAGAAGGCCATCGAGGTGGTGAAGGACGGGCGCATCCGCTTCGTGCCGGAGCGCTTTACCAAGATCTACCTCAACTGGATGGAGAACGTCCACGACTGGTGCATCTCTCGCCAGCTCTGGTGGGGTCACCAGATCCCCGCCTGGTATTGCGACGACTGCGGCCACATCACCGTTTCCCGGGAGGACCCCTGCCAGTGCGAGCACTGCAAGTCCGGGAACATCCGCCGGGAGGAGGACGTGCTGGACACCTGGTTCTCCAGCGCGCTCTGGCCCTTCTCCACCATGGGCTGGCCGGAGAAAACGGCGGAACTGGATTACTGGTATCCGACCACGGTGATGGTCACCGGCTATGATATCATCTTCTTCTGGGTCTCCCGCATGATCTTCTCCGCCATGGAGCAGATGGACAAGGAGCCCTTCCACACGGTGTTCATCCACGGTCTGGTGCGCGACAGCCTGGGCCGCAAGATGTCCAAGTCTCTCGGCAATGGCATCGATCCGCTGGAGATCGTGGACAAGTACGGCGCCGACGCTCTGCGCTATAACCTGATTACCGGCAACTCTCCCGGCAACGACATGCGCTTCTATGTGGAAAAGTGCGAAGCCATGCGCAATTTCTGCAACAAGCTCTGGAACGCCAGCCGCTTTGTGATGATGAATCTCAGCATCGAGAAAAACGAGCTGCCGGAGAAGCTGGAGATCGAGGACAAGTGGATTCTCTCCAAGCTGAACGATACGGTCAAAGAGGTCTGCGAGAACATGGACAGCTTCGAGCTGGGCGTGGCAGCGGGCAAGATCTACGACTTTATCTGGGACAGCTTCTGCGACTGGTATATTGAGCTGACCAAGCCCCGCCTCAACGGCGAGGACGAGGAATCCAAGCTCGCTGCCCAAAAGGTCCTGCTCTATGTGCTGACGGAGATCCTCAAGCTGGTGCATCCCTTCATGCCCTTTATCTCTGAGGAAATCTGGCAGGCCCTGCCCCATGAGGGCGAGGCGCTGATGGTGGAGCGCTATCCCGAGTACAAGGCGGAGCTCTCCTTCCCCGAGGATGAGCAGAGCTTTGAGATGGTGATGAGCGCCATCAAGGCTGTCCGCGCCCGCCGCAGCGACATGAATGTGCCGCCTTCCCGCAAGGCCCACCTTATCATCGCCACCGACCGGAAGGACGCCTTTGAGGCCGGCTCCGGCTATATCTGCAAGCTGGCCTATGCAAGCGAGGTTACCGTCCGGGACGCCGCTCCCGAGAGCACGGCGGGCATGGTGTCTGTGGTCACCGATAACGCCCGCATGTTCATGCCCATGGCGGAGCTGGTGGATCTGGAGAAGGAGCGCGCCCGTATCGAGAAGGAGCTGCAGAACGCCGAAAAGCAGCTCCAGGCCCAGATCGGCAAGCTCTCCAACCAGAACTTCGTCACCCGTGCCCCCGAGGCGGTGGTGAATACCGAGCGGGAGAAAAAGGTCAAGCTGGAAGCGCTGATCGAGAATCTGAAGCTGAGTTTGGAGAACCTGGGCAAATAACGGGTTTCGACTGCATTTGCAGGAACAATTCGATAGAATAACGCTGCATCTTCGGATGCGGCGTTATTTTTTGCAAAGGAGGCGGAACCATGACCCTTGCCACCGCGTTCTCCGCCGGCAGACTGACGGTCTCGCTCCGCGGAGAGCTGGATCAGCATGAGGCTCGCGGCGCCATGCGAAGCATGGACGAGCTGCTGGAGGAATATTTGCCCCGGGATCTGGTCCTGGAACTCAGCGAACTGTCCTTTATGGATTCCTCGGGGATCGCGCTGATGATCCGTTTGAATCGGCGCATGAAGGAGATGGGCGGCAGAATGTGGATCGAAAACCCGGCCAAGCAGCCCAGACGCGTCATTGACGCCGCCGGCATCGATCGCTTGATCCCCGTTGCGGCCCGCGGCATCTGATCGGGGGATGCCTTTTCTAAGTAAACGCTGATCAAATCGCCTTCGGCGCCTCCCGGAGAATTTGCGCCCTGATTTCGTCACTTTTTCTTGCAATACACAAAGTAT
>ODAJ012047116.1_pt1 | contig 12259 bp, 9 predicted proteins | sample 1539241 | NCBI WGS metagenome assembly ODAJ01 (sample SAMN02144231, study PRJEB22623) | gut metagenome | biome: sheep rumen | host: Ovis aries | place: New Zealand | reverse complement strand
GGCTTATCAAGCAGCTTTGAAGAAGAAAGATGATATGGCTATCGCTTTAGCCTTGTCGCCATTTGCCCAGAAAACGGCAGAACTGGTGAACAGTGGAGCATATGAAGCTGCAGCCGTTAGCTGCTATGCCATCTTCAGATGTCTGGCCAAGACGTGCAAGGAGCATGAGGATTGGTTCTTGCGTCCCGATGGTAGCAAGCGTCACCCCTGCGGGGATGCCGAGCGTGCTGGCTTCACAGGGTATGGTGATACCTACACGAAACTGGCGATATTCACTGAGGCTGTAGTGGAACTATACTGTCACCTACGCCAAAAGCCAGACCTCTCAAAGCGCATGGCCGATGAGATGGATATCAATCTGGAAGTGTTCAACCTCGAAACCGATTTCTTCGGTGACCTGCACTGCAGCTCCCGCTTCACAGACATGCTCTGTGATGCCCAAGCCCAGTACGGGGATTATTCTGAGTTGGATGAGTGCCCCATGTGGGGGATGTGGGTGAAGGAAGGGGGAGAGTGAGTTGTTGGACGATATGGACTTTGACCGTTATGGCAAGGTTAAGTGTTCGAAGATAGAAGGGATGCTGCCGAAGCTGATGAAGATGATGGAGGGAGAAGAGATTGATTATTATTTCAATAAATTATGAAGGACAATACACATCTGACATCATATCTTAACGAATATTTGATAATGAATACGCCCCAGTTTGCTGTGATGATAACGGGCAAATGGGGGTGCGGTAAGACTTTCTATATCAAGAATCGTATAGAGGAATGGAGTAAAGACAAGATAAAAACAGGTGATAATTCGATAGCGCTGAAACCGATCTATATTAGTGTGAATGGTCTTAACTCAGTCAGTGCTGTTGTACGTAAAATCAAAACGGTGTTATATCCAGTGCTGTATTCAAAGGGTGCACGGGTGGCTAAGAAGGTGGCGTTCACAGCTTTGCAGATATTGACAAAGTCGAAGGTGGATTTGGATGATGATGGCACAGGTGAAGACTTAAATAGTCTATTGGATGCAGAAGGAATTTTGGAGATCTTCAAGAGCGACTCTGATACAATTAAAGGGAATCGTATTTTGATTATAGACGATGTGGAGCGTTGCAAGATACCTTTGGACGAACTATTCGGATTCGTGAATGGTATTGTGGAACATTCAAACTCGAAGGTTATCTTAATTTGTGATGAGGTAAAACTCTCAGAGGTGGCAGATAAAGAGAAACTCAGTGTGCAATACAAGAACTTCAAAGAAAAACTGGTAGGACAGACTTTTACGTTGGCTGTTGACTATGCTGGTGTGGCCGGTTGTTTTATAGATGCGAAAAAGAGTACTGCTATCACAAGCAACAAGTCACTGATCGTTGAATTGTTTGTGGCATCGAAATGTGAGAACCTAAGATTAATGAGGCACTGCCTGATTGATGTTGAAAGGTTTTTTGAACAATTGCCAAAAGATGTTGAGAAGAATCCAAACTTTAAAGGCTTTGTAACTAATGTGGTAGCTTATCTGGTTATCACCTCTTTGGAATGTAGGTATGGTAATGAGAAGATAAAACACTATCAGTCTTATTCTTTTGGTGATAAGGAGAGAGCTGATGCACGTGAGATAGAGGCAAAATACAATGCGATATTGGAGCGATATCAATTGTATAATTCGATGTATACTATTCCAGTCAGCTACCTGATTGGGTATATACGGGATGGTTATCTGGAATCACCAGCTTATGTACTGTCTGGATGCAGAATGTTAAGGTCGCAGAGCTTGACTGACTGGGAGAAATTGTGGCGTTGCAATAAGTTGGAGAATGACGAATTTACAAAAATTCTGAACAAAGAGAAGAATCGGTTCTATGGAAGAAAACTGGATTTTGTCTTTGAGGTCGCTCATCTGGCGGGAATTCTTCTCTCATTAGAAAGAAGAGGACTAGTGAAACTGAGTAGAAATCATGTGGTGAGTGTGGCAAAGGCCAATATTCGAGAGTTATTTAGTAAATATCCTGACGATGCAGCACGAACGATGCTTAACTCGCAAGGATATGAGTTCCAGGAACATGGAACGACAGAAATGAATGCGATATTGTCATACGCGCATCAGTTATTTGATTCTAAGGTAAAACAAACAGAAAAAGAATACGTTAAGAACGTATGGAAAAAATTGATTGCGGGTGTCACTTGTAGTGAACTAGAGAGGTCGTTTGATGAAGTAACACCAACACGAAGGTGCTCTTATGCGAATGAAGCCATATTTACGCAAGTGCCTACCAAGGGAATGGTAGAAAGAATAGCATCCTTGCCGAATGCCGGGAAAATAGAGTTTGCAACATTCTTAGTACATAGGTATTATCTAGAAGGGGCAGGGATTGCCGGCAGTTTATGGGACGAGATGAAGAAGGATAAGGATGCACTCGAAAAGATTTCATCTGGTCTGAAATCGAAAGCTAGGCGACAGAAACTGATTGACAAGGAAATGACATTGGAAGTTGCCAAGAAGATAGATGAGGCGGTGGGGAAAATGAGCTAAATAGTGAGGGTGCTTTGTTATGACGCAGAATGAACGTTGGTTAATGAGATATGGGGAAGTGGTTAATTTCATTGAGACTAACCATCGGAATCCATCGAAATACGTTCCTGAAGAAAAGCTGCTTGTCCATTTTCTGAAGAGAGGACGAAAGCTTATGAATGCTGGGGAGTTGAAAGAACCGAGACTGGGGCTGTTTAAGGAGTTGCTTGAGCTTTGCGAACAGTATAGAAGGGTTAATCAGCACATATAGAGCAATGAAAAAGCTTGTGTTATGTTTTATATATATCTAATCATTGCAGATAAAAATGTTAACAGTTATTGGTCAATTGACTGAAGAACAGAAGGACTTGATAGAAGGATTGGTACGTCACCGCTTCTATAACCGCATTACGGAGAGAAACGTGTATGACTGGCTGAGGAACTTCAATCAGGAAGAGATTGATTTTGCTATCGATATTCTGAGGCATATTGATTACTATCGTGAGGTTGATATTATAAACATCTTAGGTGATTCTTTGAAACCATTCGTTGCCCAGAAGAAAACTCAGTTGCATTTTATCCCAGTGGGAAAGGCAGGGAAAAGCGGACAGATGATTGTTTACATCGTACAAGGGGTGTTGAAACCATTTTTCGCAAAAAGACACAGATTTCATTACTATGGAACTATCAATGAATTGGATGTAACTAAACTGACCCAAAATGATGTGCTGTTCTATGTGGATGACGTGATTGGGTCGGGAAATACTTTTGTAAAGTATGAGAGAAGAAACCCAAATGTAGGACAAACACTGAAAGAGGATAGTCCAGCAAAGGTAAAGCTTCTCTGCATAGTTACCACCAAAACAGGAAAGAAACGAGTTGAGAGTTTTTTTCCGACCATACAGGTGTTAGGCGAGGTGAAGCAGAAGGCATTTGATGTGGATAAATCGGTATTTGGAAGTTATTACCGAATGTTGCCCATTAGAGAATTTGCTTTCAAGTACGGCAAAAAGATTGAAAGCAAGACAAGCGCATTGGGCTATGAGAACTCACAATTGTTGGTTGTCCTTAGCCATGCTGTACCTAATAATACACTACCTATTATTTGGAAACATAAGGATGATTTTATTCCTTTGGTTCCAAGGAGTTATGCGGTGAAAGGAAAGAATGCCTTTATGGATAGGAATGAGGCCAATAGATGGCTGTTCTTCTTTATGCATTTCTTTCCTATTGTAAACCAAGAAGACACATCACGATTGTTTCATGACAAGATAAACTATCTGATGATGATAGTCTTGAGGTTTAAGTTACATGGTATGGACGATGTGCTTATTGCTAATCAACTTGGTCTGCACCATCATGATATGGATGTGATATGGGAAAGAGGCATAGTCTCGAAGCTATGGGATATACAACACCAAATAACAGATGCTTGCCAGAAACGGTATCAGGAGTTGCAGAAATTGATGAGGATTCAGAATACCAAATACAGCAAAAAGTCATCTCAACCGAACGATGAACAGATATTTGTATATGTACCAAAGACTTTCAGGGGACTTATATAATCCGATTAGCTCAGTATTTCATGAGTTGAACAAACAAAATGAAATTGGCAGGTCCCTTGGGCTGGCTTATGAATAAAACATCTTTATACTGTATATATGGAACATGCTGCGCTACGCTTGCAGTTCCATATATTCACTCTGCAAGCAGAGTGCTTATTATAGACGTAATTGGATTATGGCGGAAACCTGGGAGTCTTTGTTTTCGAAACGAGCTATAAAGGAAGAGCATAGTCAGCAGTTTGTTGACGAGTGTCTGAAATACAAGGCGGCACTTGATGCGAAGAATATGCCTGTCATCTTCGATTTGAAACATCTGTCGAATTTAATAGGATGGGGCACAAATGGATTGCATTACGTTTTGTATAGCAAAGATGAGCACTATACAACCTATCAAATAAGAAAGAAAAATGATCCTGAACATACACGAGAAATAACGGCACCATCAGCTACCATGAAGAAAGCCCAGTGGTGGGTTTACCACAAACTGCTAACAAGGGATGACCATATCTCGATTTACGCACAGGGCTTTATGGGGCGCAGGAGCGTTAAGACCAATGCCATACCGCATGAAGGTGCCATCTGGCTGCTGTCGCTTGATCTAAAAGACTTCTTCGACAATATATATGCCAACAGAGTTTATGAATATTTTTCTGGGTTAGGATATGAAAAAAAAGTCTGTTGGGCACTTACTACAATATGCACATATAGAGGCCATATTCCTCAAGGAGCACCAACAAGTCCTTACTTGTCGAATCTTTTGTCGAAAAGAATGGATGATGAGATAGCTCTATATTGTAATGACAATGGGTTTGTGTATTCAAGATATGCAGACGATATAACGATTTCAAGTAAGGAATGGGGAAAAGTACCGTCAGTGGATGAGGTGAGAAGGATAGTAGAAAGGAACGGTCATAGGTTAAATCACGAGAAAACAAAGTTGCGTCACAAGGGGCAGAAAATGGAAGTAACAGGGCTGACAATTGGTGCTGGTGTCCATGTTCCTAAGGCGTATCGTAACGAAATATTGAGGGAACTGCATTTTTGCGAGAAGTTTACACCAGCTGTTCATAGTAAGAAGAGGTACCCTGACAAAATGTTTTATAAGGAATGGTTATGGGGGCGGATTCAATTTGTGAGATCTGTGGATGAGGTTGTTGGTGATAAGATGTTGGAACGATTTGATAATTTGAATTGGATTTTGTAGAAAGACTATGATAAGAGTAACATATATCACATTAGATAAGACGGACGGGAGCCATGTCCATATTTTTTCTGTATTCGAGCAAATGATTCCAGATACACAGGATGCTGGTGATGTAGGGAACAGAAGTTTGTTGCCATACAACGCCCGTCCATCGGGACATAGTCCAAACAAGGATAACCTGACTTTTCATGCCCGTATATTACCAGACACGGTCAATTGGTTGGACGTAGTGGTCAATCCGCTACAAAATTTGGATGTTGACGGCAATGCTGTGCGGTATCATGGTGATGTTAATATGGATGCAGTTGAATGTGATATACCTTCGCTTTTTGATTTTCACCATACGGCCAAATCGACCCTTACTGCAGTCTTGCCTTACAGAAATAGTGGGGGCAGAATAAGTAGATATTGCGACAGCACATCAAAGGTGAGTGAGACTATTATGGGTACAACCCAGTTGAGGAAGCAACTGCAAAACCTCACGTTACGGTTTATGGGCTATGACCTTACCCAATATCCTGAGCATATAGGAAACGTACATCTGATAACGTGGAATCCTCTGTTTAAGGATGTAGATAACTGGATAGACCAAAATACAGGAAGAGTTCATTTACACTTTCTGTACCATGACAACATTTATCCAGGGATAGTAGTCCGTGCCATGGGGCAGAATAAGGCCGGTGCCCTATTATTTGATAAAGAGTTGTGCAGTGTGAAAGGTCAGAAATATATAGATGAGGCTATCCCCACGATACCAGACATTATCACTTTACGTTATTATGATGAGAATGGAGTCCTTTGGATGGACTGTTCGACCACTGGATATCCAATTTCCATAATGGGGAATATGATGATGATGGGAACGCCAAAGTCAATAACAGCATTAAGCAAAAAAGGTAGGGCAAGGACTATACAGACGCAGAAAGGAACAGCGCAACATTTCGGTATAAGCCATGCGCCAACCCCCAGGCAGACTTATCTAAAGGAAGAAATAGAGCACCAGCGATTTATCAGTGATGAACAAAGTCTTCAGTTCGTGTTCTTTGACGCCAATAAAGACCACCCTGAACAGAATGAACGCAAGGCCACCCGCATAGTTCGCAGCATTCTGAAGAAAGACAGTCGGACGTGTTTTATTTGTGACCCCTATTTCGATGATTATGCTTTTGACAAATTCATTTGGCCATTGGAGGATATGGGAAGAGAAGTTCATATAGTGAACTGCCTTGAATTTTTAGGCGACGAGAATAAGCTGAAGGACACCATTAACCGATTGCATCAGCATATCAAACGTGAACAAGTAAAATGCCACGTGATAACTGGCAAGGGTGTCCTGCATGATCGTTTTATACTACTTGATAATGATGGATGGTTGATTGGATCCTCATTCAACGAGTTTGGTAACAGGGCATCGACCATTGTTAAGATGCCGAAGTCTGCTTGTGTGACGTTGCGGAAGCAAGTGGAGGATTGGATTAATGACAATAAAACATGTAAAGATCTGTTTGAACTATGATAATTCATTTAGCAAGAATCTTCAGAAGCAGCGTATATCGCGACAACCCATATTGGATAGAGGGTGTGACGCAGATGACACAATGGAATGACGAAAAATGTTTGGCACATTTAGACTTCATAAAAGAGAATTGTGGCTATATCTGCCTTACACCAGCTGTGTGCAAAGAGTTTGACAACGTGCTGTCAGTAAAGGATTATGCAGGGTTCTTTTCGTTATTTGAAGCATTACGATACCCTGTTTTCTCAGCATCGATAATTACCGTATTACTCCAAGATGCAGACTATCTGGGAGAACTGATTAGACAGTTGCCATCTCAACAAGTACAACGCCCAAAGATGATAATGGCACTTATTCGTGACAGATGGATGGATTTGATGGCCAATATACTGAAACAGGATGTGGTGATGGGAGAACCTGTGGTAAAAGAAGAAGGGAAATCTATTGACACTGGACTGCAAACACGATTGGTGGATGATTTGAAAGGTATGCTGCTTGTGTTAGGAGCAGAAGATATGTTCCATTGGGCTATTGAACTGAAAAAGCATAGGACAATGAGCAATGTAGTCAAATATAAACCCGATGTTGAGTCCGTTGCATTTAATCGTCTGAGATTTTTCGTGCTTAATACACTGCCAGATTTAGTTGATATCAATTCAATGAAAACAGAAGGGCAACACCTCCCATATACTCTGTATATGCTATGTGCATACGTCCATCGAGAACCGACGAACACAGCCAGAATGGATATGTTCCTGAAGGATTTGTTTTCCTATCTACAAAGTAATACTTCACCTACATGTTCGAATGATGAATTGTATCATTTGTTGGTACCTGCAGCAGTGGCATTTGCCCTGTGCCGCCAACAAGACAGCAAGGAGATGATAAGCCTGCTGGATAATAGAAGGGTGAACAAAGAAGGATGGCGAGTGGAATGGCACCACAAAAGGTTGGAAGATGACGATGTAGATACAGACGTGATAATATGGCCTAAACACTATATGCCACGCGACCAACAGGAAATGATAGCATTCCGAATGTCGTGGCATCTGCTCGGGGTTGGACATCAATTCGCAAGTGACAAAGATAAAGAAACTTATTACGATGCTATTTCAAATAGGTTATTTAATAGGCTGAAGACATTGGACGGCAATGATTTCCGCACGGATAGCTATGGTTTTCATAGCCTCGTAAGGTTGGCTTATAGACTGACCGTTAATGCTATGCCTGCAAAAGAGGAGTGGTTTGTTAGCATGCTGATAGACAGCATTGATACATTATTTGATGTTTATATGTTCCTTTCCGACGGGAATATTCAATTAAAAGATAGCCAAAAGCAAGAGTTGGAGAAACGTTTTAATGCAGACTGGTCAGGGGAGCGGAAGGTCAACGAGATACTTAATGTTTACAACAAGTATTTGTTGGATGAAGTGGAAAGTGAATTGAAGAAATTAATATAAGGGAGGAATAATATGGCAGACAATAATCTGGAATCAAAATCGAAGGAACTTAAATCGTTTCTAAAAAAATACGATACACAAAGTGTACTTGGTCATTTGTCTTTCTTAATGACCTGTATAACCAATGGGGCTGCTCATGACGAATTGGGCAAACTGGGTTCGCCTATGCGCCAACTTTATTATCTTGCTGGTTTGATGATGACCGAAGAAAGCGATGGTACAAATGAAATCCAGTTCTCGGAAGAAGATTGGCAATATATAGTTGAGGTGCTTACACAAATAGAGAATGAGTATTTTCAGTTGTTTATGCCGGAAAAGCCAGAGGAAGTGACTGAGGAGTGGAAAAAGAAAGTCGGTGTGGCGATGCCTACTTTCTTGTCGTATTTCAACCTTGGCCCTCTTAATTATGAAGAGCAATTGATAGAGCAGATAGGAGGTACGTACTCTGTGTTGAATGATGTCATCTTTGGTAAAACAGGTGTTACTACTGAAGAATTTCTCCAGTTCTATGAAAACGTGGACTCCTGGTGTCAGTATAATTTCCAGTCGCTTGGTATTGGCTCGAAAGATTATCCATTACGCAAGAACTGGGATGATTATACAAATTTAAAGTTTGGAGAGTCTGATGAGGTTCCTGAAGAAATAAAAGAAATGGGGAAAGAAAGACTGCCAATGATGACATTGGTGGCAGACCCTGGAATAAAGAATAGGTTCAAACCTGCAGATTTAGCAACTCATGGATTGACGGAAGAAAAGGTGAACAATATCCTGGCACTACTGGCAACAAAGAGAAAGTCAACTGATTTCCTATACTATACAGGCGTTAATCCGCTTCTGACAAAACCAATTGTTGACATTGAAAACGGAATGTATCAGGTCTTTGAAGAGAAACGAGTGCTCCATGCTATTCTATACCGACTTGAAGAGATATGCAAAGAAACTGAATCGTCAAAAGCCCGACTGACCCATAGCAAAGGTCATTATTTGGAGAATAAAATAGAGGAGCTGTTCAAGAAATTCTTTGGGGGCAAGGCCGAGATTATCAGCAACTATAGTATAGATGGATGCGAACAAGACGTCATGGTATTATGGAAAGGCTACATGTTTGTGATAGAAGCAAAAGCGTATACCAATCGCGAGCCGTTTCGCAATACTGAAAAAGCTTTCACCCGCATTAAAGATGATTTCAAGGGTTGTATTGGCTATGCCCATAAGCAATGCAAACGTGTTGAGGATAAGATGAAAGCAGGAGCGCCCTTTGATTTATATGACAGGACAGGGGCAGTTATGAAAACTATCAATCCTGCGGACTACGATAGTAATGATTATTATATCATAGTGAACCAAGAATCGTTTGGGCAGGTACAGGTGGATTTGTCAACGTTTCTGGATGTGCAAGAAGGTGAGAATTATCCGTGGGCAGTAAGATTCGATGATCTTGAAATATTCATTCTGACTTTGATAGCAAAGAAAAAGAAGCCAGATTTCTTTGTAGATTTTTTGATATTCAGAGAGTATTTACATGGCCACATTATTTGCTCTGACGAGGGTGAAATCTGTGGCGGATATTTGATTGGTAAGTTGACTCAGGAGATGGCAGAAGGTGAAAATGTTATAACCACAGCATCTGATTTAGCTGCAGTTTTTGATGAACAATACCGGAAAGGAATGGGATTTAAGAACGAGAAGTACTGGAAAGAGAAACATGACAGTAAAACCGTATTCTGGGGCTGAAAGATACTAAACGGGAGGTATGGAGAAGATGAAATTGCAGAAACAGGTGTTGTTGTCTTATAGTGTTGTGTTTCCTGACCGTCACGATAAGATAGAGGACTTGTTGGCTCATATACCGTCAAAAAGTGCTGTTGAGTTTGTAGCAACGATTATCTCGTGGAAGAATCGACAGTTGATTACTCAACATGAGTTGGAAATTTGGGCTCCATGGGTATTGAATTGCAGAGGTGATGTGAAGAACCCGATAGGACATTACATGGATGGCGCAAATTTGAAGCACTACTGTCTTATAGACAGATATGCTCTGCTTTCCCTATTGGATAAACTGCTTTGCCGCTATAATGATGAAGCAAGAGAATTGAGCGAGGACGAATATTCAAACCTGCTATTGTCGTATCTTATTTGCTGTGACGAAAGACTTGCGTTTGGGAAGAGATTACCCGCAAATGATATGCCAACTGAAGAGTTCGTTAGGTTGTTCCTACCCATAGAACTTAAATATAATAATATTGAAGCAGATAGAGATTATCGATTGCAACTGATTCTTTGCTATTCATTGCTGATGGAGTTTCCGAAGGTGAATAAGAAGTTTGATGGGTATGTGGAAGCATTCTGTAAGGGAAATGAGTTGACTAATCCTAAGGAGTATCTTGACCATCTCTTTTCGTTCAATTTTGACTTGATGGGCGCCAAACAGGGTACATGTGTGATGGAGATGGATAAGAGTTGTAGGAGGTCGATCGATTTTATTGAGCATTTTTGTCTTGATGTCCATACCTATAAGCATACTGAGGATTTTCATGAGTTTAGAGAGTGTCCAGTACTAAAGACAGGTCAATATCGGTATGTGTTCTTATTCACGAAATTGTATTTGGATAAGGCATTTACTGGCTTGTTGTTCGACATGGCCAGTGTTTTGGCGATGCAAAGTGTTCTAAACCCCAAGAAAGCATACGCAGACTTGAAAGGATTCTTGGGTGAGGAATTTAGCGAGAAATACTTGTTCTATACAATCATGGAGCGATGCTTTAGTAGGAAGTATGTCAGGTGTCCTGGAACTGAGCTGAGACCCAAGATTGGAAAAGGCGAGCCAGATTACTATATGAGACGTGGTAACAGAGTGTTTATCTTTGAATGTAAGGATACTCTGCTGGCCAACAAATACAAGTTAAGTGGAGATTTCGATCAGATCATTAAAGGGACGGAAGAGAAGTTCGTTTCTAACGAAAATGCAGAACCGAAGGGAATAACGCAACTTGCCAATGTCATTGAAAAGAAGTTGTCACTTATATTCAAAGATGTTGATACTTCGGCACCACAAGGCATAAAATATGTTTTCCCCATACTTGTATATTTTGATGACAGTTTTGACCCTGAAGGTGTGAATTGGCATTTGAATAACCGTTTTCATGAAATCATTTCACAAAGGGACATTTCGCCAGATTTTATTGTGAAAGATTTGGTGATGATAAATATAGAAATGTTTATGAGGTTGGAGAATTACTTTGCAGATGACAAGTTGAAGTTGGCTACGTTGATTAATAGTTTCATTGACTATAAAAGTCAGACCGAGTTAAACAAAGTGTTTCCTTTCAACAAATTTCTGTTCCAAGAGGCAAGGAAGAAAGGGTATGAGATGAAGAAATCCAGATGGTTTGATGAGGTTTATCATAGTCTTGTTGAGATGGATAAACAATTAAAGACAGAGGTAGAATGAGAAAATGGCTCTATACTTCAAACTATATTGGGATGGCAGGGTATCTGATGGACTTCGGCTTTGGCGGGTTCATCGGTTATGGGAAAGGTGTGTCCTGTTGTGTGGGTGAAGAAGAGCTGAAGAAAGGATGATGTATGAAGTCTGATGGCTGAAGTATGAAGTGAAAGAAGGTGTGGTGTCGGCAAAGGTCGGCTTCGCACATAAGTGGTATATGCGGCATCCCCCGATTCAGCTTTTCGTGAGCTGGGTCGGGGAATGTCGCGTTTGGTCGGGGCTGTTCACTGGCGGCGGTAGTTGCCGATGACCTTGTAGATCTCGACGATGATGTCCTTGGGAATGCTGGACACACATCAAGACACGGCCAACTGCCACATCAAGAATTGGCCAACTGTCACATTAAAAATCGGCCAACTGCCACATCAAGAATCGGCCAACTGCCACATCAAGAATCGGCCAACTGTCACATCAAGAATCGGCCAACTGCCACATCAAGAATCGGCCAACTGCCACATTTATTGTTAAAAAAGTGGCTGAATTTGAAATTTAATTTGTATCTTTGC
>ODAJ012073515.1_pt1 | contig 12265 bp, 23 predicted proteins | sample 1539241 | NCBI WGS metagenome assembly ODAJ01 (sample SAMN02144231, study PRJEB22623) | gut metagenome | biome: sheep rumen | host: Ovis aries | place: New Zealand | reverse complement strand
AGAGACAGTCATTATCTTCTTTGGAAAAGAGCTCGGCATTATTTGATGCGTAAACGCCAAGCGTCTGATCCGTCACAAACCAGTTTTCTCCGGAAAACTCCTTGCTTAAGATGGTTTCCCAGGGTTTGAGCGCAGATTTAACGACAGTCTTATCACGATCGTCCACTATCTCAAACTGAAGTGTCTGCCAGTTCGCCAAATCCATCACCTCCGTAAAAGCTTTTTGATATCAACGGATAACCATAAATCCTATATTTATATGAGAAATATTTTTAGAAACAAATAAAAAAGAGCGTCTAAAGACGCTCAATGATAATAAATATATCTGTTACCTGTTAATCAGCCTTTCAGGTCTTCTTCCTCCTCGCTGATCGTTGATTTGGATATTTCCTTCTTTAACCCCTCCGATAAACGATATACCGCAGCCTCCAGTCTGCGGAACTGGAACGGTAACGGTAATACCTGATACATTCCTTGTATGGCTCCCGGAAAACTTTCAAGGTCTTCCTGATTCTCCAAAAACATCTTTACCTTCTCATAATCTTCCGCATTCTCTGCAATGGGAATGAATCGGTTTATTACGGGCAGAAAATGACTGAACCGGTGTCCGCTCTTATATGAGGTCTCTGTAAACTTTATCTTATCCGGATGGAGAAGCTGCAATTCCTTTGCAATACCCTTATAAAGCTGCTCAAAAGTATTGATAAGTGTAGGATAATCCGAAGGGACATAGCTTTCAATACCGTCATGTATCTTTATCTGCCTGCTCATATTGCAGGCAACATTATAAAGGTATGAATTTTCCGGCCTGTCCTTAAAGAAATCCGCATTAAAATCGATATCTATGTGCTTATAGATCTTAGACATGGAACGCCTCCCCTCTTATCGGGCGGTCTGAGGCCACAAAATCGAAAAGAAGAGGATGAGAGCCATCATTAAACTGATAAGCTGCTCTTCTGAGCTCCTTTGTAACTTCGGATACAGAGGCTGCTACGAAAAAGCTGTCCTTTTCGATAAGCAGCGCAGAGACCGGATAGTTTCCGCTTCTTAAGAAGTCCCTGATTTCATCAAGACCTCTCTTTTCGTCCTTATCTGCAAACCATTCGGGATAGATTTTAATCTCATTGTCCGTAATCATAATTTTATTTCCGTCTTTTGGTGATCGGTTTTTTGTTTATATATGAAAAAAATTTTTACTAAAAAAATATTTCTCCATAAAATTATATCATAGAAAACTATTCTTTTCCCAGATCTTCTTCCGCTTCCAGTTCGGAAGAATACTTTGTAACTTTGTCGCATATCCTGTCAAATCTCATTGTATTATCCTTTACATATCCATTTCTCGATCCTCTTCCTCCTCAGCAACTCTGGGAAGGACGGGTTCTTTTTCTTTAACCCTGGTAAAAGATACCGCAGCTATTACATCATCCCTCTCTCCCGCTTTACGGTATTGTCCCGGGGTATCGTAACTTTCCCCTTTGCCCGTAAAGATCTTAAGACCGGGAATCGTATGGTCTTTTTCAATACTGTCCTTGCGCTCTTTATAGTGGTTATATTCCTGCTTCTGCCATCCATCCTTAAAGCCCTCTAACTGCTCCATTTCCGCAAGGCAGTATCTGATGCTTTTCTTTTCTGACATATAGGTATCGACGCCCTTAAAGTAGTAATCATATCCCTGCTCTTCACAGAACTTTCTGACCACATAGATGTCCCAGATACCTGAGTTACAGCATTTTTCAAGGAATCTGTGAAGCGCCTGATAATTCTTTATGTAGTCCTTCCTTTCATCGTAGATTTTGTATTCTGCTTCTATTACCATAAATCACAGCTCCTTTTCATCAGCTTTTTCCTTGTACAGATCATCGACGAAATAATCATCGTCGTCATCATCGTAATCATAGTCGCTTCCGTCATAGCCGTAGTATTCGCACTTCTCATCACAATAATCCTCAAGTTTCCGAAGCAGTTCGTCGCTGTAGATATAACACCCCCGCTCATCCATGGGAGGCGTCTCAAAATCAGGATGCTCATCAAGATAATCTCTGGCAATATTGCCGGCATATTCCTTATCTGTGTAATAAGGGCTCTCGATCGAAGCGTCATGTCGCATCTGATCGAAGAAATGATCTGTTAAAAATTCTAAGCGGTTTTTTGATTCCTCTCGGTTATCCATTATGAACTCCTTTTCTTTCAGCACATCTCTAAATCATCGTCCAGCTCTCTATCCTTTTCTTTATCCTTTTCTTTATCCTTTTCTTCCTCATCTTCGGGCACAGGTTGGATAATATTGGGATAGAAGCGCTCTTCGTCATAAGGTTTCTTCTTTTCTTCCTCGTGAGCCCTTTCAAAAGTCTTTTCCATCCCGCTGCCGATATCACCGTCGTCGCCTCCCTCGGACTTTCTGGTTAAAAGCTCCGCCTGTATATATTTAACGGCTTTCTTGAGCACGCTCCTATTGACGAACTTGTTAAGAGCCTTGGCGTCTTTGACTAAATCAAAGATCTTTTCAATCTTTTCGTCATTCCAGGAGTACGCATCCTTATGGATCTTGGAAATGCACTTATTTACAGCTTTAGCTATGGAATCGGATACAAAACCGATCTTAGTCGGGTCTAAAAGATCGATTTTTGTCTGTTTTTCGATCTTCTTAAACAGCTTATCATAACGAAGAACAACCTGCGCCGAAACAGTTGCATAACCTGCTATGATCGTGGGATATGTCGGAAAATTACCGTTATCAAGGATTATCATGCTGCGGTCTGCGGATACTGCCAGCGGAATACCTTCTTCACTTATTTTCCATGCCGTTATGCCGACCACGGCGCCTTTTGTTAAATGATCGCTCATCTCGTTTTCTCCTCTCTTCTTTTATATATCGATTATTCCAGGTCTTTATTTCTGTCTTTTTCGATCATCTCTTCTGCCAGTTCCTTCATATTGCTTCCGGTAAGCGAAGAAACTGTCATATCGATGCCCTTTTTTACATCCTCACTGCCTTTAAGATAAGCCTCAGCTAAATCCTCAAATATTCCATAAGCATTCCAGTCATCGTTTATTAAAAGCCCCGCCAGAGTTTCGGCATTGGTCTGGGTATTACAGTCCATAGCTTCTCTTATAAGAGAAGCATCATCAGGGATATCCACCCTTTTAGGCCAGGATACATCCAAGATATACTTATCATATCTTCCGGCTTCAAAATCAGTGTTCTCTGTATGGAAATTACAGTCTTGTAAAAGATCGGAGATCTTACTCCTATACTCAGGCTCATCTCTGTGAAGTATCGCCAGATTCTTAATATCTTCATCAGAAAAACCAAAACTAAGTGCTTGGGAAAGCTCCCCAACATCCCAGTTCCCATATAAATCCTTCTTTACAGTATCAAGGGCTTTCTTAAAATCTGCTCTTATTTCTTTTCCTGTCATCATATCTTTTCCATCCTTTGAGTTATTATTCTTTCTATGCATATATGAGAAAATTTTAATGAATAAACTCTACAGATCCAGATCCTCTTTTGACCCTACATGGTCATAATGCGACAGGATAAGCAGGTCTTTAAGAGATTCCGGCTTTATCCCTTCTCTCATCTCGGGAGTGATGCTGTAAGGCGTATCCACATACCGGTTCGCCACATCTTCAAAGATGTCCTTCTGCATCTCTTCATCCACGGTTTCGTTAAACCAGTCATAGGAAGGGTCTTTTATCATGTTTCCAAGCTCTTCCTTTACCATAACCTTTTCATAGGTCTTGGAAGAATCTTCCAGCCAGGTGGGAATATCCATCTTATGCGCTTTGGCGGTATTAACGAACAACACCAGCTCTTTCATAAACTCTTCCTTTAACTGTATATCAACGCCGTCTTTCTTATAAACAAACATCTGTTTTCCCCTTTCTCTTGTTTTTTACGATAATATAAGCTCTGTTACCCAGTATCTTTACCTTTAACATCGTTCCGACAGGATAGACCATTTCCATAGCCCGAAGTGGAACAATGATGAACTTATCTATCCCTTTAATGTCCAGCCGTATCTTCGCCATAGGGCCGACATCGATCATGTGTTCTTTATGCCACTGATCTTCTACATAGCTGTCAATGATGCCGTCTACTACAGTCGCTCCGCTTATTATCCCTACAAAAAGAATGAGATAACGCAGGATATACAGAGTGGATATCACGCCAAGGGCGATGAGATAGAAAGACAGGTTCGGGATAAAATATATCCTTTCAAAACCAACACGGTATTTGATAAACAGATAGATCCCGACGATCAGTGCCAGGCTGAAGAGACTTATGGCGATATACCATAAATCAGGTCTGGCATTCTTATATACGATCCGGTCTTTATCGATCTGGGAACGGTTATAGTTGTTTGCAACAGCAATATGACTCATTCGGTCTACTCCTTGACTGCACCGGTCATCACAGATCACGCTCATCATTTTCGTGCTCAGGCATGGCACTTCTTATATAGTCTTTCATCTCATTGGAAGGACTTTTTGTTTTATACATATCGGGCTTTGTCTGTTCCAAAGCCTGTAAGAAAACCTTTTTAAGGTTCTCTCCCGACAGCGTTGAGCCGTAATTAAACACTTCCACTGTCGCTTTTTCTTTCGATGATTTAGATAACTGTTCCATCACATATCCGATAAAACGGTTGGCAGTATCGTCCGTAAACCTGCCATTCATGATCCTGGGGATCTCGTCTGTAGAAAAACCAGCCAAAGAAAGGTCTATTGTTGTATCAAACACACTTTCTGTTTTTTGTTCATCATAGAAAGGAAGAGGGAAAGGACAATGGAAATCTTTCCAGGAAAAGAAATTGGTCAACTCGTCATAGACTACATCAATTTGTTTCATATCTCTCACCTCTATTCATAGTCATCTCTGCTCTTATCGCTTTCCTGCAGGTTTTCCATCCAGTCGGAGCTTAGATCAGATAAGATCATGCAGTCTTTTTCTCCGCCAACAAGCATCCCGGTAACAATACCATCAGCACTTACAAGATTCATCGTTACCGGTGTTTCGATATTATGTTCCTTGATAAAAGCCATTACATCGTCCAAGGAACGGATATCACAGACCTTTTCTCTGTCAAGGATGTCGTATTCGGTATTGAAGTCATAATTTCCAACCATATCGACTTCAAATTCGGGAGGAACATCTGCTCCTGTAAGAATATACTGGTCTTTAAACGACTTCTTATCCGCAGAAAGCGTTGCTTTATCGATACGATCATATCTTGTGATCATATATGTTCCTCCTTAAATATCCATTTCATAGTCATTTGCGTGAGACTCTGCCCAGGTAAACTCTCTCTCCGGTACTCCCACAACGCCAGCGCCGACTCCTCCATCGTCATCATCATCTTTATTTTTACCGATGTTAAGTCCCGCAGCTTCGATCATCACAAGCTGTCTGGCAATCTTTTCTTTCTTTTTATTATCTTCTGTGAACATACTTTCCTCCAATTCTTCCTCTTTCAGAGGAGCAGGTCTCTGCCTCTGTTTATTTATCAGGAGAATTTCATCTACATGGTCTGTCATATATTCCAGAAGACTATCCATCTTTATCGCCATGTTCACGGGTATATAGCCTTCCGAAACATTAAGTCTTAAACCATCCTCTTTACAGATTTCCCGATATATCTCATTCAGCTTATTCGAACAGATGTTTTTTATATCTTCTTTGTTCATTCCGATTCCCTTTATTCCAGCTCGATGAGAGCAAGATCCATACCTTCCTAAAAAGATTAAATCCGCTCTCATCTTTATATATATGAGAAAAAAATAATTAAAGAATATAAAAATCCCCCACTAAGATATAGCGGGGGAAGATCCGTCTTTTAACAGAATACTGTTTACTGATAATCACCATAAGGGATATTATTATCGTCCGGATCACTGAATTCTTTGGCAGTATTATATAATGAGGAACGATCCGGATCTTCCGATACGGGATTTATATTATCTTCGGCACGATACTTGTTGTTATTGTTATATATAATACCAACAGCATCCATCTTATCCGTATCAAGGCTTTTGATATTGTTCTCTCTTTCAGGTTCCGGAGCACGGAAAAGGACAACACCTCTAAGGTCATCTCTGATGGTAACAATGCCTTTGTGTTCGGAAAGGTAATGCCTGGCGGCCAACACCGCCTCATCATATTCCTCAAAACGCATTTTTACCTCATCGTTTACCCTTACGGAATATCTTCCGGATTCTCCGGCAAAAGCCTGTTTGGTGCCATATTCGGGTTCTTTTTCTACAGGCTCATTCGTATAGGAATATTCTTTTACACCGTCTATAACCATATCCGCTCCTTTCCTGTCAGGAGATCATATATCTCTTTCCTCATCCTCTTCTTCAGATAAACCTTCTATCTTTTCCGGCTCTGTATAGCCACGACGCTTCAGTTCTTCGATCAAAGCTCTGTCATCCATATTGCGAAGCGTCATATCTTCATGCTTTATCGTGTAATCTTCTTTTACGATAATTGCCATATTATCGTAATAGTAATCCCTGTAGTCGCTGCTTAATAAGATCTCTCCGCTTGCGGTTATACCTTCTTCTTTCAGATACTTAAGCAGCTCGTTTAGCGGTTTATCGATCCCGTCTGTTCCAGGATCAGCCCCTTCCATCTCTGTAAACCGGAAGACGACATAATCAGAATCTTCTACAGAAAAGGCATTTTCTCCCCAGCCGTCTTTGATCGATTCAATATGCTTTAATTCCACATCCGTCAAAGGCCTGCTTAATTCAAACCCATCTTCACCAACAAAAATCCTTATTCCCATTTTGATTTCCTCCGTTAGTTACTCTTTTTACAGATCTTTTACTCTTTTTACAGATCTTTATCTTCATGATCACGAAACATAAGATCATCGTGGACGGATACATTAAAGGTCTCTTCAAACCACTTCCAGATATCTTCTCTGAAGGTTCCTGCTTCAAAAGTCTTGAATGAATCTTCTATTGTATCCATAATGGGGTCAACAGCGACATCACCCAGTTCATCCCAGAGCTCAAGCATCCGTTTCTCTTTCATTTCAACCACGGAAGCATCATCGATCTCTTCATCTCTGCCCACATTACAGTTTTCGAAATAACCGTCGCTTATCTGTCCTTCAAGCTCATCATAACACTCTTCTTCGGTATTTCTTGTGATACGGATAATAGAATACTCATTGGTTTCCGTAATGTCGCTGTTTATAGCTTCAAATATCCTTACTCCGTCCTGCTTGTTTGACCAGTCCCATCTTACCGACCTGTCAAAAGACATTTTCTGCCTGTGCCCTTCGGCTCCATAAACCTTAAAACTCTTTGATACAGCCATAATTTTTCTCCCCTTTACTTTATGTTCTGGAAAAATTAGAAGATCTTGATGAAATCTATGATCTCGAAAGATCCATCTCTTTTCTCCTTTTTAGAAGTCTTTTTCCAGAGAGTCCATTCCTTTGATATAATCTTCAGCTTCTTCCACTGTCTCGAAGAAATCCGGGCCATCGTCAATATTGGTATAATAGCCGTATTTTACTCTCTGATCGGGATGTTCTGCCTTACACTCCTCATAGGAAGTATAGATATCTCCGTAAACGCCATCCTCTAAGATATTGGCATATACAGGAATGATATCGATACCGTTTACAGCTTCGATCTTTTCCACCACATCTTTTCCAAGTGTAAGAGTAATGGCTCTGTCAGAATCGTAGTTATCAGTAACACCCCAGCCATTATAAGCCTCTCCATCCTCGTCAAAGCCAAAGTCCAACAGATCCTCAAAAATCTCCTCTTCGGTAGGCAGATTCGTTTCCTCTGCAGTATCTTTCCCGGCATCAAGGATCTCTTTTCTTTTGGCTTTTAACTCTTCCAGATAATTATGAATCTCTTTTCTTCCGTTTTCTGTTAATTCATACTTTGATACAGCCATTTTTCTTCCTCTTTTCAAACCTGCTCTTATAAATCTTTATCTTCTTCGGTATTTTCCTGTTCTTTTGAGGCTTCTTTGTTATTAAGATACCCCAGCTCTTTTGCGATCTGAGCAATCGTTTGAACTGTTTCGATATCAATATCTCCGGAACTCATACCGCTCTTATCTCCCAGCCTGGGGATACGACATTCCCTTGCAAATTCAAAGCCGATATCCCAAAGAACACTTTCTCCCTGCTTTAAGTAACAGTCCCGAATGATGTTTGTAATCTCTCTGGAATGAGAAAGTATCAGGTCTTTATACTGTCGGTCCGAAAGGTCATATACTTCCTGTTTGGTGTCAATAGATACTTTATAGATCACATCCTTGCACTCGGAAAGAATACCGCTTATCTTTTTAATATCGTTTTCATTTGCATATCCGACGAATTCCATCGGATGCATATAGAGCTTAAGATGATTATTAGCGTAGGGAGATACAAGATCGGGACAGGAATCACTATGTTTGGGCTCTTTAATACTGTATCCTGCTTTTCTTAAGCGGGGATAAACTTCCTCCTCAAAACGCTTCTCCTGAGAAGAAGTCCACCCGCTGCCCCATTTATAATCCCCTTCTATCGCAATACGAACACGGCGTTCATTCGCAATAGGGATGTCATCTGTATTTAACTGAAATCCATAAAAAGGATTGGCTTTATCGGTATACATATATTTCTCCTTTACAGATCCTTTTCGTCTTCTTCCTCTGCCGGATCTACATCTTTTTCTTCTTTAGATTCCGGCTTCTCCTCCGTTTCTTTAGCCACTTTCTTTTCAAGCCTTTCCACGGCTTTGCCGAAATACTTAACGCTCTTTTTCGCCACATAGCTGCTCATTTCCTGTTCCAGGTTTTCCGGTTCATAGCCATTGGAGAGTTCATCGATATATTTATCCACAGCTTTGCTTACCGCTTTGGCAGAAAGCTTTATCTTGTCTTTCTTGTTGATCTCCGGCTCGTTTTCAGAGATATACTCTGTGAGCTTTTTGACCGTTTTGGTAAGATCGAGCTTAACCGAAACGGCTACATCTCTAACTGCTTTTTCCGGAAAATTATCACGATCGATCCGTATCGACATATCCTCCATTTTGTTAACTTCAAAGCAGTTTTTCTTTAATTCCTTTGCAACCTTTTCTTTGAATTTCTCTTCAAATTTACTCATTTGGAAACCTCCTCTTACAATTCCTTTTCTTCTTCCTGCTGATAATAGTCGTATGATGCAAGGATCTTTTCCTTATATTCCGGTTCGATATCCGCTGTATCGATCAGGCTTTCGATATACTCCCTGTCTTCATATTCATTATCCATGAACTCCCCAAAGCACACATATAGGCTTCCGGAGCCAAACCCGCCGTTATCCCAAAGATAATCGTCGTAAGACTTATACATATTATCTTCGCAGGCAGATATTGCCTTATATCTTCGAAAACTGTCCAGTCTCTCCGCCGGAGATACATTCTCATACATCCAGCTTTCCTTATAGATCTCATATAAAGTGGTATGAAGTACCATTTCATCGATCATATCGTTTTTATTTGACCCGCCCATTTTCTTTATCTCCTCATATTCTTTCATTGTCTGTATTGAATCTCTTACCTATATATGAGAAAAAATTATTAAAAAAACGGGTCAACCTTTTGAGCTGACCCGCTGCCTGCTTTTTATATTCCCTTATCTTCTTCCTCATCCAGGTAATCGTCACTCTTACAGACTTCTGCGAATTTGGACGGATTTTCATAGACGACTTTTCCGCTGTATTCCTTCCACTCACCATCCTCAAAGGTATGTTTCCAGTGCGTATCATCCTCGCCTACAAACTCGATGGAAGCCTCTTTTACATACTTTCCGATAAGTCCGTAGAGAGCTATGAACTCGTCTTCATGATAGTTGTCTCTGCCACCGCTGCTGATCTCGATCAAAGGCTCTCCGTCTATGCTTTTGGAAAGGCCGTATTCCTCGATGCAGTATTGCTTTTCCATAAGCTTCAATATTTTATCAAGATTTTCGGAATCCTTTAAGATGATATCACCTGCGTAACTTGCTTTATAACCCATATTATACCTCTCTTTCTGCCTCTTCTTCGGCAATTTCTTCTTTGATGTTTTTATAGATATTGATATATTTACTCTCTTTGGTAAGATTTTTTTCAAACATTTCCATAAGAGCTTCCTTATTCCCTTCTGCGAAGGTGGACAACCAGAGGCTCTTACACTCTTCATTATTCTCGTCCCATAAGCGGTTGGATATATCGTTAAATTCATCTTTATCCGAAATATCCGGCATTAGGAAGATATAATCGGAATGTTCGTCAGGATAAAGACCGGCTCCGCCATAGCCCTGTTCTATTCCTTTTTTCTCTGTGATACCGTAGATCTCAAAGGCTCTATACAGCTCATGTCCCTCATAATTTCCTACATTGACATACATCAGGTAAGAAAGGTCATAATCTTCATCTTCAAAATGCTCAAGCCTTATCTTCCAGTCCTCTCTTGGATAAAATACCGCTTTATCACCCATAAAAAACACCTCTGTTTACAAGGAAATGTCGTTGTCTTCATCATCCGATCTATCCTTTTCGTATAAGCGTTCATAGTCCATATAAACGGATAAACCCTGATAAGTATAGAGATGCTGGTCATTCTCGTTCTCAAGGTCATCTAAGATTTCACTGATATACTTATTAAGACCGGTATAGTCAAAATCCAGCTTCTCTGCAGCCTTATAGCTGATAAAGCCCATTGCAGAACATTCCACATTACCTGCTTCGATCTCGATAGGCAGAACCTCACTGTCTCCAACCATGGCAAGAAGCTCCGCATAGGACTGTTTCTTTAAAGCCCAGACTGTTTCATATAAAGCGATGTCATACTCCTGCATATTCTTTCTCCTTTTCTTAAGCCAGTTCGATACAAAGAGGTTCTTTTTCGATGTCCTCAAGTATCTCGTTAGCTGCTTCATCAATACGGCGAAGAGACTCGTCACGATCATAATAGGTCATACACCAACCCGGACTTACCACACAGATAAAACTGTCTGCATCCATCAAAGCTTTCAGAGTATCTTTCAGCTTTTCTGTCTCTTCCCGGGCCTTTGTCTTATCGTTCTCATCATCCAGATTTCCTTCAAAATCGCTCTCTATCTTGATGTAGAAGCCCTCATAATAACCGGGCTCGATGCTTAAGCGGAAGTAGTCAAAACTTACATCTTTTAAGATTTCCTCTACATTATTCCTGCTCTCTTCCGTTTCGACATTCATCTGCTCATAAACATCGTCGTCAGTAAAGGAAATATCATCACTTACACATTCTTCCAAAGCCTTTTTGGTATCCTCGAAATCAAAAGGCTTAAGCCCCATGGTGATATATTTATTGGTTCCGTAATTTATCGTGCCCATATGAAACCTCCTTATAATTGTGGGATTTCTTTTATCATCACAATTCTTTGTCTTCTTTTTCACCCACAGCCTCTTCAACGAACTTCTGTATCATCGCCTCCATAAGCTCTTCTGACTCGTCGCATGGGATTTCCAGAGAATTACCGCCGGCATACTCGATAAAATCATAGACGATCTCACCATCAGGTTCTTTTTCAATGACCAGATAGGTTTCATCGATCATGTTTTTATCTTTCCCCCAGACATCAAAGGAATTGTGTTTTAAAATCTCTTTGGCTGTATACTCATCAAGCTTTAAGCGTATCTCAGGCTCATCTGTATTATCTGACCAGACAAGTTCACCTTTTTCTTCTGCAGAACGGATCAGTTCTTTGATCTTTGACAGAAAATATACTTCAGACATTCTTACATAAGCATATTCGTCCTCGTAGAAGTCGTTAAATGAGATACCAAGCGTCTCACAGACCAGTGCGGTATCATCTTCCGCCTTTTTCATAGCCTTCTTTTCCTGAGCCTCTTTATCGATACCGAACTTATCAAGAAGCTCCCTCATACAGCCTTCATTGGTATCCAGAGCAAAGTAATACTCTGCAAGACCAACCAGAGGGGGATCTTCATAATCCGGACCATCTGCTTCCTCGCAGATAAAAGCTTTTGCCGCCTCATCGCCGTAAAGCTTCCATATCCTTGAAGGTGCAGAATTGCTTCCGCCGATAGGAAAGCCATCCAGCTCAGAAATATCATCACCCTCCGGTAAAACATCGGGATTTATCTTATAGCGCTCAAACTCCTCCAAGATCTGCTCTTTTGTATAGATAAATACATGATCAGCGCCATGATTTAACTGTATAAAGCCGTAATATATCTGATCAGCCATTCTTCATTCTCCTTTGCATTACCGAATTCGG